>LXNI01000007.1_pt1 | contig 213907 bp, 178 predicted proteins | sample 809091 | NCBI WGS metagenome assembly LXNI01 (sample SAMN04870527, study PRJNA318959) | sponge metagenome | biome: 01000161; feature: marine sponge reef; material: water | host: Sarcotragus foetidus | place: Greece: Milos, Mediterranean Sea | collected 2013-05-29 | depth 5-7 m
GTCGGTCCAATAGACGACGAACTTCTCCAGGCGGTCGAGATTCGCGAACTCGCCCGGGATGCGGCCGCTCAGCGGTGTCCTGTAGACGTGGAGTTCCCTGAGGTTGGAGAGCTTCCCGAGTGCCGGGGGGAGGGGACCGGTCAACCGGTTTATCCCGAGGCCCAGCACCTCAAGGCGCGCCAGTGCGCCGAGTGCGGGCGGGATCGTGCCGCTCAGGGTGTTGCGGATCAGGTTCAACTCGGTGAGATGCGCGAGCCGGCCGAGTTCGGCCGGCAGCGGACCGACAAGGTTGTTGGCCTCGAGGTCCAGTTCCGTGACGCGCCCCTCCTCGTCAACGCCGACGCCGTGCCAGTCCGCGAGCGGGAGGTCCGTCAACCAGTTCTGGTCGTGGATCCAGCCAGCTCCGTCCGTGACCTTGTACAGCGTGGCGAGAATGAGTCGGTCCGCATCCGCGCCGGACAGCACCTCCACGCTCGCATCGGCCGCGGCCGCGCCGGACGTTGCGCGGACTGTCGCCATCCCGATGCCGACACCGATGACGAGCCCCGCCGCGTCGACGGTCGCGATCGATTCGTCGGAGCTCCGCCAGACCAAGCGGCCAGGCTCGGTGACCGGATGACCGTTGGCATCCGAAGCCTCCACCGCCAGACGGAGTGAGTCGTCGAGCGCCAGGCTGACCGTGGACGGCGACACATCGAGGGCGGCCACGACCTGATCCACCGTCACGGTGGCGGCGCCGGAAGCCGCTTCCGCCGTGGCGGTGATGGAGACAGTGCCGTTTGCGACGGCCGTTGCGAGACCCGTGGCGTCCACCGTTGCCACGGCGGGATCGCCGCTCTCCCACGTCACGGCGCCGCCGCTCACGACCTGACCATCCTGGTCCCGCACCTCGGCAACGAGACGAGCCGTATCCCCGAGCGCCTCGAAGCGCAGCTCGGACGGGCTGATCGAAAGCGACGCCGGCCGGACCGGCTCCGGAGGTGGCGGAGGGGCGGTCGTATCCTCCCCGCACGACAGCAGCGCGAACACCGAGGCAAGGACTGCGACGGTCCGGGGCGGGCGACACGAGCCCGGACCGGCCATCGTGCCTGACAACACGCGACTCCCGAAAAAACACATGCTTGACCTCACGGTTCTCGGCCCCACACGAAACGCAACATCTCCCAGCCCGCGCTGGAGCTTACGTCTAGTCGAGACGGTGTGCACCACCTTACTCCCCGGCCTTGGGGGGGGGGCGCCACCCTGAAATTAGGGGGGGTCGGCGAGGTGCATGGACCCGCTCAGGGTGGCATCGATCTCCCGATCTTGAGCGCGAGATCGACAGCAGACTTCCTCCAGCCCGTCAGCGTCGATCTGCGGTAGGCGTCGGCGGTACGCTTCACCCCCTCACTCATGGTCGGGTAGGGATGGACCAGCGACGCGAGTGTGCCAAGCTTCACCCCCGCCTTCATGGCGAGTGAGATCTCCGCGATCATCGTCCCCGCGCCCGACGCGAGGATGTGTCCTCCGAGGATCGCGCCGCCCTTTCCGACGACGATCTTCACGCGCCCGACGGCGGCGCGCTCCGCGATGGCGCGGTCCAGGTTCCCGATGTCGTAGACGTGCGCGGAGACTGCGGATCCGTGGCGATCCACGGCCTCGGCTTCGGTGAGGCCTACGTGCGCGAGTTCGGGCTCGGTGTAGGTGCACCAGGGGATCACGCCATAGTCGATGTTCGCGCGCACCGGAAAGAGCGCGTTCTGCACGACGGTGCGCGCCTCGTGGTCGGCGACGTGCGTGAACAGAAAGCCGCCGATCACGTCGCCGGCGGCGAAGATGTGCTTCCGGGACGTCCGCAGCTTCGAGTCGACCGTGACCCAGCCCTTCGAGGCCTCCACCCCGGCCGCGTCCAGCCCCATGTCTTCCGTGTTCGGCGCCCGCCCGGCGGCGACGAGAACCTCATCCACTTCAAGCGTCTCGGCCGGGGCCCCCGCGCCGTTCCCCGCCCCGCCATGGGCCGGCGCGATGGTGACGCGCCGCCGGTCTCCCACCCGGTCGACGCGCGTCACGACGTGGCCGGTCCGGATCTCGATGCCCTCGCCGCGAAGCCTGCTCGTCAGCAATTCCGCGAGTTCGGGCTCTTCACGCAACATGAGCCGATCGAGCATCTCGACGACCGTCACCTCGGCCCCCAGCCGCCGGAACGCCTGTGCAAGTTCGACGCCGATCGGACCGCCGCCCACGACGGCCAGCGAGCCCGGAATGGTGTCGCGGTCGAAGGCTTCCGCATGCGTGAAGTAGCCCGCCTCCTCCAGCCCCGGAATCGGGGGCACGGCAGCGCGCGAACCGGTGGCGACGACGAAGCGTCGCGCCTGAAGGATGCGACCGTTCACCTCCACCTCGTGCGGCGATACGAAGCGGGCCGCTCCCTCGACCACATCGACGCCCATGGCGCGGAAGCGCTCCGGATCGTCGTGCGGCTCGATCTCCGCCCGAGCGTCACGGACGCTGGCGAGAACATCCGCGCCCTCGATCTTCGGCTGGACGGCCGGCAGCCCGTGCGCGCCAGCGTCCCGGAAATGATGCGCGACGCGCGCCGAGCTGATCAGGGCCTTGGAGGGCACGCATCCGGTCCACAGGCAGTCGCCACCCAGGCGGTCGCGCTCGATCAATGCCACGCTCGCACCCAGCCCCGCGCTCCCAGCAGCGGTTACGAGACCGGCGGTGCCTCCGCCGATGGCGACGATGTCGAACATCTGGTCCCGAGCCACGTTGCTGCTCCCTGTAGAGGTTTCTCCGCGAACTCTCCTCCACTGTACACCCGCCGCGGGGAAACCGTGCCGATCGTGGCCGATTTTCCTTGCCGGGCGTCCCGATTCGCGCTTAGCTTCGCTTCGTGCAGAATCCTACATCCCAAGCTGCGGTGTCCCGGTCGGGCTCAATGAAAAGCCGCGTCCAGCCGCCTCCGATCCTCGACAAGTGTCGTGAACTAGCGACCGTGAACGGCCTCCGCGAGGCCGGCCTCTATCCGTACTTCATGCCCATAGAGGCCTCGCACGACACCTGGGTCGTCATCGAGGGCGCCCGCAAGATCATGGTGGGCTCCAACAATTACATGGGGCTCACGCACGATCCGCGCGTCCTCGAGGCGGCCCGCGACGCCCTCAACAAGTTCGGCAGCGGCAATACGGGCAGCCGCTTCCTCAACGGCAACCTCACCCTTCATGAGCAACTCGAGGCCGAGCTGGCCGACTTCACCGGCATGGAGGCCGCGCTCGTCTTCTCGACCGGCTACCAGACCAATCTGGGCACGCTGGGCGCGTTGATCGGCCGCGCCGACACCGTTTACATCGACAAACTGGACCACGCCAGCCTCCAGGACGGCGTACGCATGGGGCTCGGTCGCACGCGGCGCTTCAGCCACAACGACTTCGCGACTCTGCGCCGCATGCTCGAGGCCGAGAACCCCTCCCGCGGCAAGCTCATCGCGGTGGACGGCGTGTACAGCATGGAAGGCGACATCGCCGATCTGCCCACCCTGGTCGAACTGAGGCGAGAGTACGGCGCGGCCATCCTGGTGGATGACGCGCACGCCGTGGGCGTGCTGGGCGAAACCGGAGCCGGCACCGCCGAGCACTGGGGACTCACCGACGAAGTAGACCTCATCCTCGGCACCTTCTCCAAGTCCTTCGCCTCGATCGGGGGCTTCGTGGCGGGCCGCGCCGGCGTGATCGACTACCTCCAGCACAACGCCCGCGCCCTCATCTTCAGCGCGAGCATGCCTCCCGCCTCCGCCGCCACCGTGCTGAAGGCGCTGGAGATCATCCGCGATGAGCCCGAGCGCCGGGAGCAGCTCTGGAAGAACACGTACAGGATGATGGAGGGCTTCAAGTCGATCGGCTTCGACATCGGGCCGACCGAGACCCCGATCGTCCCCATCCTCATCGGACCCATGGAGAAGACCTTCGTGTTCTGGCGCGCGCTGTTCGAAGCGGGCGTCTTCACGAACCCGGTCGTTCCGCCCGCCGTCCCCGAGGGCAGTTGCCGTCTGCGGACGAGCTACATGGCGACACACTCGGACGACGATCTCGATTTCGTGCTCGAGCAGGTGGAGCGCGTGGGGAAGAAGCTCGGCGTCGTCTGAGCCCGGTGCCCCCACCATGACGAGTCCCGCTTCCTCCGTGCGCGTCGCCCCCGTCGAGAGCCGCGCCGACCTCAAGCGCTTCATCGACCTGCCGTGGTCGATCTACCGTGGCGATCCCGACTGGGTGCCGCCGCTCAAGAGAGATGTGCGGGCGGCGTTCGACGCGGCCAAACACCCGTTCCACCAGCACTCGGAGGCGCAGCCCTTTCTCGCGCTGCGCGATGGTCGTCCGGTGGGCCGCATCTGTGCGATCCGGAACCGGAATCATGAAGAGATGCACGAGGAGCCCGTCGGCTTTTTCGGCTGGTTCGAATGCGTCGACGACCCGGAAGTCTCCGGCGCACTGTTCGAGGCGGTACGGGTCTGGCTTCGCGAGCGAGGCCTCACCGCGATGAGGGGACCCGCGAGCTTCTCCCTCAACGACACGTGCGGCCTTCTGGTCGATGGGGATCCGGGACCGCCGGTGGTCCTGATGGCGTACAACCCTCCGTACTATCCCGGCCTCATGGAGGCGGCGGGGTTGCGGAAGGTCAAGGATCTCTACGCCTGGCTCATGAAGAAGGGCGACTGGCCGCCGCACCTCTTCCGCGCCGAGAAGCTCGTGACCCGCCGCTACGGAATCCGGATCAAGACGCTGGACATGTCGCGCTTCGAGGAAGAACTGGCGCGCGTCCAGCGGCTGTATAACGCGGCCTGGGAGAAGAACTGGGGGTTCGTCCCCATGACCGAGGCCGAAATGGAGCACATGGCGGCCGAACTCAAACCCATTCTCGACCCCGAACTCGCGCTGTTCGCGGAGACGCCGGAGGGCGAAACCGCCGGCTTCGCCCTCGCTCTCCCGGACTTCAACCAGGTCCTCCGGCGGATGAACGGAAAGCTGTTCCCCTTCGGGATCCTCAAGGCCCTCATCCACAAGCGGAAGATCAAGCGTATGCGCGTCATCGTTCTGGGGCTGACGGAGGAATGGCGTGGCAAGGCCGTCGATGTGCTCCTTTACCTCGCGCTGTTCAGGAACGGGATCGCCGCCGGGATGACCTCCGCCGAGCAATCGTGGATCCTCGAGGACAACCAGAAGATGAACCAGGCCATCGAACGGCTCGGCGGCAGGGTCTACCGCACCTACCGGCTGTACGAAGCGCCTCTCTAGACGCTTTACTCTATCCCTTTACTCATGGCATCGATCTTTCTGACGGGGGGGAGCGGGTTCCTCGGCAGCCATCTCGCGGACGCCCTGGTCGACGCCGGACACCGGGTCACCGCGAGCGTCAGGCGCACGAGCGACACGCGGCGTCTGGACCGACTGGAGCTGAGGCAGGTCGAATTGGATCTGGGGAGGGAAGACAGCCAGGAAGCCGGCGCCCCCCTCGCGGGCTGCGACGCGGTCGTCCATTGCGGCGCTCTCACGCGGGCGCGGAACGAGCCGGAGTTCATGGCCGTGAACGCGACCGGCACCCTGAGACTCGCGAAGGCGGCCGCGCGCGCGGGGGTCCGCCGGTTCGTCTTCATCAGCAGTCTCGCGGCGCGGGGTCCGGATGGCGCGGCCGGCCCCGTGAGCCCGTACGGCCGGTCGAAAGCGGAAGCCGAGGCGGCGCTCGCCTCCCTTCGCGGGCCCATGAAGGTCATCGTGCTCAGGCCGGGGGGCGTCTACGGCCCGCGCGACACCGATCTGCTTCCCCTCTTCCGGCTGGCGGCGCGAGGCTGGACCGCGGTTCCGCGCAGCGACGCACCCCTGCAGCCGGTGTACGTCTCGGATGTCGTCTCGGCCGCTCTGGCGGCCCTCGAGGCTGCGCCGCCCAGTCACCCGCTCCCCATCGCCGCGGCGGAACGCCATTCGTGGCACGCGACGGCGCGAGCGCTGATGGCCGCCGTGGACCGCCCCGGCCGCGTCGTGCGATTGGCGCCCGCGCTCTTCCTCACCGTCGGGGCGCTCGCCGAACTCGCGGGCCGCCTCACGCGAAGCGCGCCCCCGTTCGACCGGAGACGCGCCCGGGATCTGTCCAGCTACTCGTGGACCTGCGACATCTCCGTCAGCCGACAATGTCTCGACCCCTGGAGTCCCGAGGTCGGCATCGAAGAGGGGCTTGCGCTCACCGCCGAGTGGTATCGCCGCATGGGCCGGCTGTGAGCGGCAGACAAGGGCTGTTGCCGGTCGACCGAGTCACCATCGGCTACTTCGCCTGCACGGGCGTCATTTCCCTGGTGTTCGGCGGCCTGCCCGGCGCGGGAATCGCCGCGGCGCACGCCCTCGTGGTGTTCGGGATCACGCGACTCGGGCGGTGGCACCAGCGGGCCGGCCTCGCCGCGATCGCACGGGCGGCGTACGCCGTGCTCCTCACGCCCCTCCTGTATGCGGAACTCGCGATCCTCAACCGCTTTCTCACGCAGCGTTACTTCGACACCACGGTACAGGCGTGGGATGCCGCCCTGTTCGGCGGACAGCCGAGCATGGACCTCAGCGCGTGGCTCCCATGGCTTCCCTTCTCCGAGGTGCTGCACCTGGGCTACTTCGCCTACTACGCCATCGTCCCCATCGCCGTCCTCGGCGTCTACGCCACCCGAGGGGTTGAGGCCCTGCAGCGCACCGCACTCGCCGTCGCCGCCGCCTTCTTCGTCTCCTACCTCATCTTCATGTTCTTTCCGGTCGCGGGCCCCCGCTACGAGTTCACGCAGATCGGCGGCAGGATCAGCGACGGTACGCTGTTCGGGATCGTGCACGGAATCCTCGAGGCCGGGTCGTCGAAAGGCACCGCCTTTCCCAGCTCCCACATCGCCGCCTCACTGGCCGCCGTCGTGGCCGCCGGACGTGAGGATCGGCGGTGGTTCTGGCTGCTCATCGTCCCGGAACTCGCGTTGACTGTGGGCACGGTTTACGGTCGCTTCCACTACGCGACCGACGCACTGGCGGGCATCCTGCTCGGGCTGCTGGTCTGCGCCGTACTGCATGCGGCCGGATCCGGGGCCCGGGGCGCCCGAGAGGCCGAGGGCGGGCAACCCACGGCCTGATCCGCGCATCAAAGCGGTGGATTCGGAAGGTGACCTTCAGAGGGATGACGTGGACGAACGCGAGCTGATCGCCTGCGCCAAAGCGGGAGAGCGATCCGCGATGGGGGAGTTGTACGAACTCCACGCGCGGCGCGTCTACACCGTGATCCGCCGCCTCGTGGGCGACGATCACCTTGCAGAGGATCTCTCCCAGGAAGCCTGGATCCGTGCGTTCGAGAAGCTCCATCTCTTCCGCGGGGACGCGGCGTTCGGCACGTGGCTCTACCGGTTGGCGACGAACGTGGCGCTCAACCGGCTTCGCAGGTCGTCGAAGCGACGGCCGGTGGAGTCCGCAGCCGAGCTTCCCCGCGTGGCGCGGGCGCACGACGACGTGATCGTGACGCGGCGGGTCCTGACCCAGGCGCTGGACCAGCTGCCGCCGGGGTACCGGAAGGTCCTCGTGCTGCACGACGTGGAGGGATGGACGCACAACGACATCGCCGAGGCTCTGGGTTGTGCGCCCGGCACGTCGAAATCGCAGTTGCACAAGGCGCGAGCGCGCATGCGGAAGCTCATCGCTCCGGAAGATTCCGGGAACGGCGGTGCGCGGGGCGAAGCGCGCCTGTGAGAAGGATAGAAGGGGGATAGGAATGGCGAACCACATGGATGCCGAGCGCATCTCGGCACTGCTCGACGAGCCGTGGGCCGACCGGGACTGCCGGGCCCACCTCGAGGCGTGCGGGGACTGCCAGGCGGAGTTCGAGAGATTGAGTCGGCTGCGCATGGCGTTGTCCGCACTCCCGGATGAAAAGGCGCCGGGCGGGCAGTGGGCTGCGATCGAGGCCGCGCTCGATGCCGGTGAGACGCGGGCCGGCGCCGGCTGGATCGGCCGGGGTTTCACCGGTCGTCTTCTTGTCCCGGGGCCGCTCCAGGCAGCAGCAGCCCTCGTGTTGTTCGCCGGCGGCGTGATCGCCGGCCTGCGGTTCACGGGCGGGGCCGGCGCGAACTCACCGGATCCGGCCTCGGATCTTCCGACCGTCGTCTCGACTGATGATGGTCGCGCCCTCATGGACGGGCTCACCCGGATGGAATCGTTGCGGTCGCCGCTCAGGCAGGTGGGTGAGGGCGGGGCGGACCCCGCATCGGAAGCCGGGTTGGGGGAGACGGATCCCCTGGAGACGGCACAGAGACTGGCGAGGCTGGAGGGGTTGATCCGGGCACTGCGTGAAGGTCTCGAGACGAATCCCGACGATCCCCTCGCCAGCGCCTACCTCCTGGAACTCGTGGAGGCGCGCGATCGGCTCACGGAGGATCTCGGCCGCGCGAGCGGGACACGAACCTGGTGACCGTGCTTCTCTCGCAGTCCCTGCGCCCGCTCGCCGCGGCTCTCGCCTTCGGCGCCCTGTTGCCCACGTTCCTGGCCGGTGCGGCACAGGAGACCCCGGCAGCCGAAAGCCCCGGCTGGATCGGGGTGCGGGTCGACGAGCGCTACAACTGCGGCTGGGAAACACCGGAAGACTGGAAGAACTGCACGCTCGTCATCCAGGTTCGCGAAATGCAGGAAGACGGGCCGGCGGCGCGTGCCGGGCTCCTCGTCGGCGATCGACTGGCGGCGATGAACGGCGTGAGGATGACCCTCGCCAATCTGCCCGACCTGCTCGCATCGATCCGCCCGAGCGTCCCGGTACGTTTGCAGGTCACGCGAGACGGAGCAGACCGCACCCTGGAAGTCATTCCCGACACCCGGCCGCCGGATGCGGACGACGTACCGATGGTGGGCCGCCGGACAATCGTGGCCACGACCCGGAACCCGGGGCGCGGCACGTTCGTCCTGTGGCTGACGGACTCCGCCGAGCCGGATTCCGCCGATCGCGGCCGCGCCGGCGTGGCCCTCGCCTTCCGCGATACCGACGACACCGGCGTGGCCGTCGAGCCCTCCGCCGTACGGGTCGTAGACGGTCGACTCAACGTGCTCCCCGCGCGTGGCCGACCGGTTGCGGAGTTGCCCGCGATCCGTGCGGAAATACTCCGTGATCTTCAGCGCGAGACGGAATCGGCCTACCGGGACTTCACGCTCGCGCTCCAGCATGTGGGCGCCGTGCGGGCGCGCCTCTCGGCGACGGAGTTCCGGCGCCGCGTGGCGCGGGCCGCCCAGGTGGCACTGCCGGAGCCCGGTCTCGCCACCCGCATCCACCGCACGTTCGCGGGGGCGGAGTTCGAGCCGGTGCGCAACTTCTCCGACCGTGTCGGTATGGATGGTCTCCTCGTGCTCAGGGTCGCGCGGGGGACGGTCACCGCCCGGCTCGGGCTCAGGCCGGGAGATCTCCTCGTGAGAGCCGCCGACCGTCCGATACGGGACCTGGAAGACCTCGTCGCCGCGCTCGATTCCGAACCCGGATCGGGCCCCGAGGTGGCGTGGGTCCGGGGAGGTCGCGAGATGAGCGCAGTCTGGCCCCGACGCTGACAGCGTTGGCGTGGGGCCCACGGCTCGCACCGATCTCCGCGCCGCCACCGTGGTCGAGGGAGGGCTGAGCCTCGACCTCTGCATCCCCCGGGCCAAGGCCTTTCGGGTCGCCGGCGAGGTGCTCCCGCCCCTCGTTCGCGACCTCGTTGGTTGCCAAACTCGAGGCCGATCTGACCTTCGTACTCGGTCTGCAGATCGTACCTGTAAGCCACTAATTGGCAACGCGTTATTATACGGGGGCCGCTCCGGTGCGGCCCTTGGGGCGTAGTCTCTTGAGAATCTACTTGAACTCCGGATCGCGTGCGGGCCGTATACGCCGCATATGTACATATACACTGTATACGGTTTGTCAGCGACGAGGGCCGACCGTACTCTCCCCACCCGCCGCCACCGATCCCGGTGAGCGAAGAAGGATCCCCGGAACCATTCGAGAGAACCCCCATGTCCGACGCGTCTCCCGCATACGACACCCTGTCCACCCCAGCGGGCGGGGAAAACATCCGCATGGCGGGCAACCGCCTCGACGTGCCCGACCGTCCGATCATTCCCTTCATCGAGGGCGACGGGATCGGTCCCGACATCTGGCACGCCGCGAGCGCAGTCTTCGAGGCGGCCGTCGAGAAGGCATACGGCGGTGCCCGCAGGATCGTGTGGTTCGAGGTGCTCGCCGGCCAGAAGGCGTTCGACCGCACCGGGGACTGGCTCCCCGCGGACACTCTGCGTGCGATTCGGCATCACCTCGTCGCGATCAAGGGACCCCTGACGACGCCCGTGGGTGGAGGGATCCGATCGCTCAACGTGGCACTGCGCCAGAAACTCGACCTGTTCGCGTGCGTTCGGCCCGTGCGCTGGTTCGAAGGCGTACCCTCTCCGGTTCGCCAGCCGGACCTCGTCGACATGACGATCTTCCGCGAGAACACCGAGGACATCTACGCCGGCATCGAGTGGGAGGCCGGGAGCGATGAGGCCCGCCGTCTGAGTGCCTTCCTCTGCGACCAGATGGGCGTCTCGACGATCCGTTTTCCGGAGACCAGTTCCTTCGGCGTGAAGCCGATCTCGAGGGAAGGGACGCAGCGGCTCGTCCGCGCCGCGATCCGCTACGCCCGCGACCGGGGGTACGGGAGCGTCACGCTGGTCCACAAGGGGAACATCATGAAGTTCACCGAGGGCGGCTTCCGCGACTGGGGCTACGAACTCGCCAAGGACGAATTCGGGGCGGAGGAGTTCGGCGGCGGACCCTGGTGCCGGACCCCGGACGGGATCGTCGTGAAGGACGTGATCGCCGACGCCTTCCTGCAGCAGATCCTCACGCGGCCCGCGGAGTATGACGTGATCGCGACCATGAACCTGAACGGCGACTACATCTCGGACGCGCTGGCCGCGCAGGTGGGCGGGATCGGCATCGCGCCCGGAGCGAACATCAACTACGAGAGCGGCCACGCGATCTTCGAGGCGACGCACGGCACCGCGCCAAAGTACGCGGGACAGGACAAGGTGAACCCCGGTTCCGTCATCCTTTCCGGCGAGATGATGTTGAGGCATCTTGGCTGGAACGAGGCCGCCGACCTCATTGTATCTTCTTTGGGCGCAACGATAAGCGAGAAGCGCGTGACGTACGACTTCGAGCGTCTGATGGAAGGGGCGACCCTCCTCAAGTGCAGCGAGTTCGGCCAAACCATGATCGACAACATGTGATGAGTCCGGCACAAAGCTGGAACCCCTCCGGTGGAACCTCCGTATGACGAGCTTTCGGAGGCCCGTTGTCGCCGGGCGGAAGGGGATCGGGATGTCCGGTCCCCGCAATCGTTGTATCCGATGGAGAGAGAGATGAAGAAGAAAGGCAGGTTCGCGGCGGTCGCAGGGTTCGTGTCCGCGCTGGTGGCACCGGGCGCGGTTCAGGCCCAGCTCCCCGCGGGTATCACCGAGGTCGCAAGCGTCGAGGGCATCACGGAGTACCAGCTTGAGAACGGACTCCGCTTTCTGCTCTTCCCCGACCAGAGCAAACAGCAGATCACGGTGAACATCACCTACCTCGTGGGTTCGAGGCACGAGGGCTACGGCGAGACCGGCATGGCCCACCTCCTCGAGCACCTCGTGTTCAAGGGCACGCCGGACCACCCGGACATCCCGAAGGAACTCGACGAGCACGGCGCCTTCCCCAACGGCACCACCTGGTTCGACCGCACGAACTACTTCGAGACGTTCCCGGCTACGGACGAGAACCTCGACTGGGCGCTCGATCTCGAGGCCGACCGGATGGTGAACTCGTTCATCGCGGCGGAGGATCTCGAATCCGAGATGACGGTGGTCCGCAATGAATGGGAAGCGGGGGAGAACAGCCCCCAGGGCGTGCTCCAGAAGCGGGTGATGTCGGCCGCGTACGACTGGCACAACTACGGCAACTCCACCATCGGGGCCCGCGCGGACCTCGAGAATGTGCCCATCGACCGGCTGCAGGCCTTCTACCGGAAGTACTACCAGCCGGACAACGCGATCCTCGTTGTGGCCGGACGCTTCGAACCTGCGCGCGCGCTGGAGCTGGTCGCCGAGAAGTTCGGCGGCATCCCGCGGCCCGACCGCACCGGAGCCAATCAACTCTTCCACACCTACACGGCCGAACCCGCGCAGGACGGCGAGCGGACGGTGACGCTACGGCGCGTCGGCGACGTGCAACTCGTGATGGCGGCGTACCACATGCCGCCGGGATCGCACGAACACTTCGCGGCCGTCGACGTGATGACGCACGTGCTGTCCGCCCGCCCGGCCGGACGCCTCTACCAAGCCCTCGTCGAACCGGGACTTGCGGCCGGCGCCTTCGCCTTCAACTACCAGCTTAATGAGCCCGGCATGCTCCTCACCGCCGCCGAGGTGCGCGAGGAGGATTCCCTCGAGACCGCCGCCGAGACGTTGTTGGAGACGGTCCAGGCGCTGGTCGACGAACCCCCGACCGAGGAGGAGGTCGAGCGCGCGAAGACCGACTATCTCTCCGGCATCGAACTCGCGTTCAACAACCCGCAGGGGATTGCGCTGCAGCTGAGCGAGTGGGCCTCGATGGGAGACTGGCGCCTCTTCTTCCTGCACCGGGATCGCCTCGAGCGCGTGACCCCGGAGGCGGTACACCAGGTCGCGCAGGCCTACCTGAAGCCATCCAATCGGACCATCGGTTACTTCTATCCGGCCGAAGAGACGCCGGCCCGGGCCGAGATCCCGCCCCCGCCGGACGTCGCGGCGCTGGTTGCCTCGTACACCGGACGCGAAGCGGTGGCCGAGGGAGAGGCGTTCGATCCGACGATCGAGAACATCGAGGCCCGGACGGAGCGGTTCGACCTTCCGTCCGGCATGAAGGTGGCCTTCCTGCCCAAGGAGAACCGCGGTGACGCGGTGAGCGTTCGCTTCACGCTCCGGCACGGCACGGAGAGCGCCCTCATGGGGAAGGCCACCGCTGCCTCCATGGCCGGATCCATGTTGATGCGGGGGACGACGATCCGATCCCGCCAGGAGATCTCTGACGAGCTCGACCGGCTGAAGGCGCAGGGCTTCATCAGCGGAAGCGCCCTCACGGCGGGCGGGTCGTTCACCACCGTGCGCGAGAACCTCCCGGCTGTCCTGCGCCTCGGCGCCGAGATACTCCAGCAGCCGGCCTTCGACGCGGAGGAGTTCGAGTTGCTGCGCGAGGAACGCCTGGCTGGTATCGAGTCACAGATGTCGGAACCGCAGGCCCTCGTGATCCAGGCCTTTTCGCGCCACTTCAGTGATTACCCGGCCGATCATCCGCGCTACTCGGCGACTTACGAAGAGCAGATCGAGCGCCTGGAGGCTGCCACGGTGGACGAGGCACGTGCCTTCTGGGAGGGCTTCTATGGAGCCCAGGGCGGCACGATGTCCGTGGTCGGCGACTTCGACGGCGCGGAGATCCGCTCGCTGATCGAAGAGCTCTTCGGGGACTGGACTGCGAGTGAAGCCTACGCCCGCGTGCCGATACAGTACCGCGACGTCGAAGCGCTGAGCCTGGACATCCAGACCCCGGACAAGGCGAACGCCATGATGTACGCGGGCATCCCGATTCAGATGCGCGACGATCACCCCGACTATCCGGCTCTGCTCCTTGGGAACCACATTCTGGGCGGTGGCATGAACTCGCGCCTGTTCAGCCGCATTCGGGGCGAAGAGGGCCTGTCGTACGGCGTAGGTTCCGGGTTCAACGCCCCGCCGATCGACGACAACGCGCAGTTCATCGGTTTCGCCATTTTTGCGCCGGAGAACGCGGACAAGGTCGTCGCGTCGTTCCGTGACATACTCGACACCACACTCGCCGACGGTTTTTCGGAGGATGAGTTCGAGGCCGCCAAGCGCGGATACCTCGACCAGCAGCAGAACGGTCGCACGAACGACGCCGCGATCGCGATGATGCTGGCGAACGCCATGTTCGTGGGCCGGCCACTCGCCTTCGAAGCCGAGCGGGAGGCGGCGATCGAGGCGCTCACCGCGGGCGACGTGGTGGCCGCGATGCGGCGGCACATCGATCCGTCCAGGCTGACCATCATCCGGGGCGGCGACTTCGCCAACAAGCTCGTCCCGTAACGGGGTCCCCGGGCCCGCCGACAGGGGCGGCGGGCGGCCGGATCAGCGGCCGCCCGTCTGCTCCTGCTCCACGTTCAACTGCGTGATGTCCACGGTCCAGCGCGTGTCGCCCAGCAGGTGCTTCACGAAGTACTCCGCGCGCAGCCAGAACCAGTAGTCGCTCATGTCCCCGTAGCCGTGCCGCTGGCCGGGGAAGACGAAGTAGTCGAAGCGCTTGTTGGCCCGGATCAGCGCCTCCGCCATGCGGTGCGTCCCCGCGTGGTGGACGTTGTTGTCGATGTCCCCCGTCGTCAGCAGTAGGTGCCCCTTGAGGTTCGCGGCCAGGTCCGAGTTCCGTTCGATCTCGTACTCGAAGGTCACGTTCCCGCTGTCGTCGACGACTTCACGCACGCCGTGGTGCTTCTCCGACCAGTTCTGGTTGTAGACGTCGTTGTTGTGGTTCCCCGAGGATGAGACCGCGACCTTGAAGAAGTCCGGGTACACGAGCATGGCCGCTGTCGACATGAAGCCGCCCCCGGAGTGGCCGTAGATCCCGACCCGGTCGATGTCGATGAAGTCGTGCCGGTCGCCGAGCTGCTCGATCGCGGTTTTCTTGTCCGCCAGCGGGTAGTCGCGGAGGTTCCCGTACCCGTAGTTGTGGTACCACTTCGAGCGCGCAGGGTGACCGCCGCGGTTCCCCACCGTGATCACGATCATCCCGAACTGGGCCAGCGCCGTCTCGTAGCGCGCCGTCGAGAACGACTTCGCGACCGCCTCCGTCTGCGGCCCCGGGTAGACGTAGGCCACGACCGGGTACGTCTTCGACGGATCGAAGTCGAACGGCTTGTACATGACGCCGTACAGGTCGGTCACCCCGTCGTCCGCCTTCACCGTGTATGGTTCGGGGAAGCCGTACCCCGCCTCCTCCAGCTTCGAGAAGTCGGCGGTTTCGAGGTCGATGATCCGTCGTCCGTTCGCCGCATGGAGCGCCGCCGCCGGGGTCGTGTTGACGCGCGAATAGTTGCTGACGAAGAAGCGGTTCGACTCCCCCATCTCGACCCGGTGGTCGAAGTCGCCCGGGTTCAGCAGCGTCAGTCCGGAACCGTCCAGGTTCACCCGGTACAGGTGCTGGTAGTAGGGATCCTCGCCCTCCTCGCGCGCGTTGGCCTGGAAGTAGACGACGCCGGCCGACTCGTCGACGCCGACCACCTGGCGCACCGACCACGGCCCCTCCGTGAGGCGGTTGCGCAGCGTCCCGTCCGGCCCGAAGCGGTACAGGTGGGCCCAGCCGTCCCGCTCCGACCACCACAGCATGTCGCCCGACTCGAGGAGTTCGAGCCGCTGGAACTCCACGTACGTGTTGAGGCGCTCCTCGAACAGCACGCGCGCCTCGCCCGTCGCGGCGTCCGCCACCATCACGTCCACGCGGTGCTGGTCGCGGCTCTGCCTCACGAAGTGGAGTTCGTCCGAATTCGGCGCCAGCCACAGCGAGCGGAACGGCTCCTCGCTGTCCGGATAGCGGAACTGGCGCGCGGAGGTCGTGAACAGCCGGTGGTCCTTCCACTCCTCCGGCATCGCGACCTCGACCATGCCGCGGTCCTGGAGGTCGTAGATGAGGAGTTCGGGCTGACTCACGGTCTCCTCGCCCGGCATGTCGTACTTGTAGGACTCGAGTTCGGGCCGCTTGTTGCCGACCATGTGGATGACCCAGAGATCTCCCGCCTCCCGCCGATCGCGGCGGATGAGGGAGAAGCGGCGGGAGTCATGCGACCAGGAGATCGACACCCGCTTGCGCTCGTCCGCGTTCTCTTCCCGCTCGATGTCCGTGTCCCCGCGCTCGAACACGGCGTAGCTGTAGTGCTCCTCGCCGTCCGTCGTGAGCTGCGTCTCCTCGACCTCGATCCCCTCCTCCGTTTCGTCCGCCTCGTCCCCGCTCTTCCCGCGCCGCGCCTCGAGGAACTGCTGGTAGTCATCCCCGCTCATCATGTACAGGTTGTGGTGGCGGGCGAAGATCACCGACTGCCCATCGGGGGACACGCTGGCCCATGACGGGTGGTTGTCCGGCGCCTCCCAGTCCTCGAGTTCGCGCAGCACGCGGGTGTTCACGTCGTACTCGAAGTGGAACACCTTCTTCCGGGCGCGCTGGCGCTGCCGTTCTCCCTCTTCCTCCTCCTCGTCCAGCTCCTCCATCTCCTCGTCCGTCTCCTCTTCCTCCTCGTCCTGCGAAGACTCGACCTCGAACTGCAGCGTGTTCGCGTCGATGAACTTGATCGAGCGGATCGGGAGGTGCTGGCCGTCCCAGGGATCGCGCGTGATGCGGGTCAGTTCGGCCGCGATCCGGTCGTTGTCGAAGATCTGGCGCTTGGTCCCGGCCACCGGATCCACGATGTAGTAGAAGGAACCGTCCGAGCTCTCCCATTCATACCAGAAGGACTCCGAGCCCTCGATCCAGCGCGGATTGACGGACGTGGAATAGACGAGGTCCTGGATCTTGTAGGGCGCGAAGCGCGCCGCGAGGCGGTAGTTCGCCGGGCCTTCGGCGGCCTCCTGCGCGGCGAGGGATGGCGTCAGCAGGATCACGGCGGCGAGCCAACCGAAGGAACGGAGGCCGAAACGCGCTGCGCGGTTCATGGCAACCTCTGTCTTTGAGCGGGAGAAAGACGAAAGAACGTCGGAGAACGTGAAGGAGGCGACGTCGGCCTGTCCAGATGGCCGCGCCGCAAGGCGCCTGCAGTGGGGGCCGGACGTACCCCGTCAGCGGGAGCCGGTCCGGGCGACCGGCCCCCCGCCGGCAGGGGTTGGGGGAATTCGCCGGTCGCTAGTCGCCGCGTCCGAGCATGATGCCCACCACGGCGCCGGCCGCGCCCCACAGGACTGCGGCGACGACGACATCGACGACGGCCCAGGTGAGTGTCGAGATGTTCATCGTGCCCAGCATCACGAACCCGAAGGCGACAGCGAGAAGTGCGCCGATCTTGGCGCCCGCCTTGGCGCCGCCCGCGGCGTCCGTCGCGCCCGCCCAGCCGAGGACCGTGGCGAGCACGCCACCCGAGGCGAGCTGGCCTACCGCGATCCAGATGAAATTGGGGGCTTCCTTCATGACACCGGTGGCGGAGCCCATGTTCGCTTCCATGAATCCGCCGAGCACAAGCTCGTAGAGTACGTAGCCTCCCACGAAAAGGACGACGGCACCGGCGAGTGATGCGACGAGGCACTTCGTGTTCATGGCGTTACCTCCGCCTGAGGCTGGGTGGCCTCCCCTGACACGTCCCGTCCCCGATTCGGCACAGGCTTGAGACCGAGCCTGCCAATTGAGCATAGGAATCGGTAAAGCCAGTCGGCAAGAGAGGTTAGGTGGAGAGCCCGGCGGGACGGCTGGTACAGCCGCTAGTAAAGCCGCGGTACGATCCGCCAGGGGACCCGCTCGCGGTAGCGTTCCCACAGCTCGCCATACTTTGCCGCGCAACGCCGGTCGTCGTCGCGCTCTCGCGGGACGAGAAGCAGCAGGTAGTAGAGCGGATACAGCCAGGGGCCAAGCTCCGAAGGTCGCCCCAGCGCGAGCGCGAGACCCGTCGCCATCAGCACCTCGCCCAGGTAGTTGACGTGGCGGGAAACGCCCCAAAAACCGCCGCACAGGAGGCGCCGCCGGCCGTCGGAGATCGACGTCTGCGGGAACCGCCCCAGGAAGGGACGGCCGGGATCCCGCTTGAAGGCGTACTTCTGCATGTTCGCGCCCCGCGCCAGAGTCCAGCCCGCGAAGAACGTCAGGGACGCGAGAACAAGGAGCCACGCGGGCGCCCCCGGGTTCGGGAGCGCCGCAACGGCCCACAGTCCTACGCAGTAGAACCAGGGGTACCACGCGAGACAGCCCCAGATGAGCTTGAAGCCGACCCGCTCCGCGAAGAGGTCGTACGTGTAGAGGTGGACCCGCTCGAACACCAGGTAGTCGACCACGAACCAGGTCAGGAGGGCGGCATACAGGATGACGCCGGGTGAGGGATCGCCGGGGTACGCCAGCGCGTGGTGGGCGACGAAGGAGAGCAGGTTGAGTTCGAGCAGGATGGCCCCGACGAGATAGAGGACCATCTTGGCATCCGCGCGCCCGCCGAGGAGGCGCGGGTTCTCGGCCCGACCAAAAAAGTACTGGGCGACGAACGAGCGGCCGGTCGACGGCGCCCACGCCATCGCCGCCAGCGATAGCAGCACGCCGAGTACGCCGGCCCCCGCCGCGCCCCACCAGCGGTGCTGCCAGAGCCAGTCCCAGGGCAGGACGCCGCTGAATCCGGCGATGGCCCAGATCGCGAGGCTGACCGCGAGGGTCAAAAGCCCGTTGATCCGATAGCGGAGACGCTCCCCGCGCCCATCGATCGCGTAGCCCTCGATGCTGCGGGCCGGGAGTACCACATGGAGCCCGAGAATCCCCGCGTACACGAACCAGGGCGCGAAGAAACCGAGCAGGGGATTCGTCACGCGGTTACGGGAGCGGCGGCTTCTGGTCCCTCGGGATCGGGGATTGCCACGGCCGGCCCGCCGTGGATCGACCGTGCGCCTCCTTCGCCGCGGCGAGCAGGTCGGGGTCGGTCAGGAGATCCACGCCCGTCATCGCCATGACCCGCGCGGCCACATCGGCCGCGGCCGCCGCCCACTCGGTGCCGTGCGAGGCGCTCGTCGCCCAGGAATGCCACGGGACGCCCTTCGGCGCGGACGTCACTTCGAGCTGGACCGTCGGCGTGAGCCAGCTCACTTCCGCCACATCGGTGGATCCGCCCTGCGCCGGGGTCGGGCGGGCCGCGAGCGGCTGTACGTCCACGTCGAGTCCCACCTGCTCGATGTCGAGGCCGGCCTGCATCTCACGGCCCCAGGCCTGAAAGGCATCCGGGAATCGCGGCCCTCCGACCGCCTCCAGGTTGGCCTGCATCGCCTCCTGCAGGGGACGGTTGAGCAGCAGGGCATGGACGCCCGTGATGAGCGAGACCTCGTGCTCGGTGCGGGTCGCCTGCGCGGCCGCGTCGGCGATGTCGAGCAGCCACTCGTAGTACTCATCGACGTTCGCCCGCAGCGTGTCGCGCACGTAGTACCACACCTTCGCGTACTCGGGTACGACGTTCGGCGCCTCACCGGCGTTCGGCATCACGTAGTGGATGCGGGTCGAGGGGTAAACGTGCTCGCGCATCAGGTTCGCGCCGTAGTTCATCATCTCCACGGCATCGAGCGCGCTGCGCCCGTTCCACGGATCCGCCGCGGAGTGCGCGGCCTGGCCCCGGAACTCCACCGTGAAGTTGTTCATGGCCTGTGTCGAAGCGTTCGTGACCCGCGTCTCCGTCATGGGGTGCCACACGAGCGTCGCGTCCACCCCGTCGAACACCCCCGCGTTGGCCATGTACACCTTGCCGACGACCGTCTCCTCCGCCGGCGTGCCGAACAGGCGCACCTCTCCGGCGATATCCCGCTCCACCATGGCACGCTTGATCGCGATCGCGGCGCCGACCGACCCCGCCCCGAACAGGTTGTGCCCACAGCCCTGCCCGCTCGTGACGCCGTCCGCCCGCGACTGCCGATGCGGCACCGGTGCGTTCCCGACGCCCGGCAGCGCGTCGTACTCCGCCAGAACTCCGAGCACGGGACCCCCGCTGCCGTGGCTGAAGGTCGCCGTGAAAGCGGTTGGCATGCCCGCGACGCCGGTCTCGACGTCGAACCCTTCGGCCTCCAGCAGGCCCGCGAGATACTCCGCCGAGCGATGCTCGAGGAGCGCGATCTCCGAGTACTCCCACAGCGTCATCGACATCTCGCGGATCTCGTCCGCCAGGTCGTCGAGCGCTTCCAGCGCGGCCATCTTCTCGGCCGACACGCCCCGCATGAGCGAGGTGGGCGTCTGCGACGCCAGAGGCACGGGGGCGTGGACGAACGCAAACGCCGCAACGGTTACCACCAATGCGGCGATCCTCGGAAGGCATATCCGGTGCATTTGAAGATCCTCGGGTAGCTGGGTACGTCTCGCCCGGGCCGACCCGGGGACAGTTAGAACCGGTCCAGCCGCGGGTTCACGACGTTGGAATAGATCGATCCGAACGTGTAGGAGAAGCCCACCGATACGCCATACTCGAAGCCGCTCTGAAGAACGCGCTGGCGGAGCAGAACCTCCTCCGTCGTGGCGTCGCCGGCCGGCACGTTGAGCTGATCGCGGATGCGCGAGTAGTTGGCGTTCAGCCGGAGCGACAGGCCCCGGAAGATCCGGAAATCGGCGCCGGCGAAGGCCGTGAAGCGGTTCTTGGACGGATCGTGGAGGAACTGGGAGAAGGTCAGGAAACCGTACGACTCCCCCCACGGCTGGCGGACGCTAAGGCGGACGCTGAATCGGTGGTGGGGGAGGGTTTCCTCTTCCTTGAGGAAGACGGTCTGCTCGATGTAGTCGTGGTACCGGAGGCCGATCGTGTAGAGGAAATTGAACTGCCTGCGGGTCGACTCGGAGTAGGGGAAGATGTTGTATTCCAGGGCCGGCCCCACCCGGAGTTGCAGGTCTTCGTTCGCGAAGCTGGAGTGCCCCACCTCGAACGCGGTCCCCACCGACCAGTGGTCCGACAGGCTCCATACGCTGAGCCCCTCCGCATCGTAACTCTCACGGATGCTCGTCACCGAGGTGGTGTCGGACGTCTCGAAGAGCCTCCGGTTGTAGCTCCCGTCGATGGAGAACTCGAGCTTCAGGGCGTCCGTGACCCGGTCGGCCGAGAACCCGCTCTCGAGTTCGTACGATTCGGTGCGCTCGTCTACGTCGAGTTCGGCGTTGGCGCGCAGCCGGAAGGTCCAGAAGTTCCACGGATCGTCCTCGGGCCTGGCGGCGATCTCGCCGTGTTCCGCTCCGTCGTAGTGGATATCGATGCTGGGGGCCTGGCCGGTGCGCGCGATGTAGCGCAGGAGTCCCAGTTCGAGGGTGTGCGCCACCTCGGTCAGTCGCTGTTCCACCGCGAGATTTGCGCGGGTCACGACCTCGAGCCGGTCCGTGACCTCGACGAACTCCTCCCGGCCTATGAAGTCGAGCGTGAAGCGCTGGCCCCCACTGCCCGTGCCCTCCGAGGTCATCAGGACGTGGACCTGCGCGTCCTCGCGGTCGCGCGTGTAGTTCACGTACGGGATCTCGCGCCGGTAGAAGTCGAAGTCGCACATGCCGCGGCCGCCCTCGCAGTCGAAGAAGACGCGAAGGGCGCCGTTGCCGTTGGCGATGGGCGTCACCTCCTGCGCGGTCAGGGGGACGGCGACCAGGCAAGCCGCGGCAACGAGGCCGGCTGCGATGTTCGGAGAGGGTTTCACGCGAGGATTCCTTGAGGGATGGCTACGCTAGAAGAACTGGTCGATGAGGATCGGGTTCCCGTCGGGATCCTCGAGAACGATGTGCGCGGGTCCGGAGTCACCCGCCTCCCCGGTGTCGTGCGAGATCTCCACCCCGTGTTCGCGGAGCGTTCGCTCGATTTGACGGACATCCGTGAAGGATTCCATCGGCTTGCCCTCGAGCGTGAGCCCGGGGTTGAAGGTGAGGATGTTCTTCTCGAACATGCCGTGGAAGAGGCCGACCACCGTCCCTCCGTTCATCATGATCAGGTAGTTTGCCTCGGGGTCACCGCCCGTCTGTACGAAACCGAGCTTCTCGTAGAACGCCTTAGAGGCGGCGAGGTCACTTACCGTGAGACTGATCGAGAACAGGCCGAGATCCAAGAGATCGCTCCGGGTTGAGGGCATTGCGGCGACGGTTGCCGGGAAACTGAGGCCCGAGAGCCGCGCGGCCAACACTATGCGACGAGACCACCCGGCCCTCGAGTCCCGCCCCCCCGGGCGATGAGCGCGCTCCGCCTTTCGCTCCGCTCGCCGCAGTTGCCGCGCGGGGCCACCGAGGGGATCCTCGACCCGGCCGCGGCCGCGGCGGCCCGGGCTGTGATCCGGGGCTGGCATGGATACGACGCGACGCCGATGGTAACACTGCCGGGCCTCGCCGCGTTGCTCGGAGTCGAAACCGTCTGGGTGAAGGACGAGTCGCCGCGCTTCGGGCTCGGCTCCTTCAAGGCGCTCGGCGGGGCGTTCGCGGTCCTGCGCGCGCTGCAGGACGAGATCGAGCGCCGCAGCGGTAGCCGGCCGACGACGGCGGAACTGCGGGCCGGGCATCCGCTGGCGGCCGAGATCACGGTCACGACCGCCTCGGCGGGCAACCACGGCCGGTCCGTGGCGTGGGGAAGCGCCGAGTTCGGCTGCCGCTGCGTGATCTTCCTTCCGGAAGACGCGATACCGGCGCGCGCCCGCGCGATCGAGGGACACGGAGCCAAGGTGGTCCGCGTACCCGGCGAGTACGATGGCGTCGTCGGGCACACCGACCGGGAGGCCGCGCGCAACGGCTGGCTCGTCGTCTCCGACACCGCGTACGGGGGCTACGAGGAGACGCCGCGCCGCATCATGGCGGGCTACACGCTCCTCGCCGCGGAGATGCTCGACGACATCGCGAAAGCCGGCTCGCCGCCGCTCACGCACCTGTTCGTGCAGGCGGGCGTCGGCGGCCTCGCGACGGGCGTGTGCGGCCACTTTGCGCAGGTGTTGGGCGAGGGGCGGCCGCGCTTCATCGCGGTCGAGCCGTGGCGGGCCGACTGCTTCGGCCGGAGCCTGCGACTCGGCCGGGCGAGCGTCGCCGAACCGCCGTTCCACACCGCAATGGGCGGTCTCGCCGCCGGCGTCGCGTCGACGATCGCCTGGGATTACCTGGCGCCGCTGCTCGACGCGGCAGTCGCGCTCCCCGAGCCCGTATGGACCGCCGGCGCCGAGGCGCTCGCGTCCGGTCGGCTGGGCGCCCGCATCATCGCGGGCCCGTCCGGCGCCGCCGGCGCAGGAGCGCTCGTCGCCCTGGCCCGCCTCCCCGGCCTGCGCCGGCTCCTCGGCCTCGATGCGTCGGCCCGCGTCGGCGCGATCGTCACCGAGCAGCGCTTCGACTGACCTCCGGCGTCTGCCGGGGCCGCGGGCCGCGTCCCGCTTGCCCCCGGGCGCCGCCTCCGTATAGTCGATCACGCCGATCCTCGGGACCCACGCGCGGACCGGCCTCGGCACCCTGAACTCTCCCAACCCGGCCAGGAGCTCCATGTCCGATTTCGCCGCATACATCGACAGCGAACTCACGCGCTTTCACGACGAACTGGCGACCTTCCTCCGAATCCCCAGCATCAGCACAGACGCTGGGCACGCGGACGACGTCCGTGCCTGCGCCGACTGGGTCGCCGCCCACCTCAGGGCGGCGGGCGTCCCCGCGGCCGAGGTCATCCCGACCGGGGGACACCCCATTGTCGTGGGCGAACGGATCCACTCCGAAGACGCGCCCACCGTGCTCGTATACGGGCACTACGACGTGCAGCCCTCGGAGCCGGACGAACTGTGGACGAGCCCGCCGTTCGAGCCGGAGGTTCGCGACGGCCGCCTCTACGCCCGCGGATCGATCGACGACAAGGGGCAAGTCCATATGCACATCAAGGCCCTGGAGACGCGGCTGGCGTCCGGGGCGGATGTCCCCGTTAATCTCAAGCTCGTCATCGAGGGCGAGGAGGAGGTGGGAAGTCGCCACTTGGCAGCCTTCCTCCACGAGCACGCCGAACGGCTCGCCTGCGATGCGATCCTCGTCAGCGACACCGGGATGTTCTCCCCCGAGTTGCCGTGCATCACGACCGGTCTGCGCGGGATCGTCTATACCGAGATCAACGTCTTCGGCCCCGCGTCGGACCTGCACTCGGGCACCTACGGCGGCGCGGTCGTGAACCCCGCCAACGCCCTGGCCGGCATCCTCGCCGGGCTCCGCGACGAGCACGGCCGGGCGACCGTGCCGGGATACTACGATTCGGTCCGACCCATCAGCGCCCGCGAACGCGCCGATCTCGAGCGCCTTCCCATGGATGAAGAGACGCTCCGGACGGGAGTCGGAGCGCCGGCCCTCGGGGGGGAAGCCGGATTCTCGGCGCTGGAGCGCCTGTGGTATCGCCCGACGCTCGACGTCAACGGACTGCTCAGCGGATTCACAGGCGAGGGCTCGAAGACCGTCCTCCCCTCGCAGGCGATGGCGAAGGTGTCGATGCGGCTGGTTCCGGATCAGGACCCTGCACAGGTGATCGAGGCTTTCGAGGCCCGCGTCCGCGAGCTGGCGCCGGAGGGCGTGACCGTCGAAATCAAGCGCTCACACGGCGGCGCGCCGTGGGTGGCCGACACCGGGCATCCCATCTTCGACGCCGCCTCCGCAGCGCTGGAGTCGGGTTTCGGCGCCCCGCCCGCCTACGTTCGAGAGGGCGGCTCGATCCCCATCGTCCAGGAATTCGAGGAGACCTTCGACGCGCCCGCGCTCCTCATCGGCTTCGCGCTCCCGGGATGCAACATGCACGCGCCGGACGAGTGGATCGATCTCGGCGTCTACCGCAAGGGGATCGCGGCGCTCGCCGACCTGTACGGCCGGCTCGGCGACCATCTGCCCTGAGCCGCCGCCGCGAGGTCAGGCGATAGGTACGACGTCGAGTTCCGTTGTGATGTCGATGCATCCGGAGAGCGTTCGGTAGACCGGACACTTCGGCGGATGGGCTTCGAACGCGCGCCGGATCGCATCGGCGTGCTCCTCGTCCGCCTGGAGACGATACCGGGTCCGGATCCGCCGGATCACGAGCACTCCGTCCTCCGTCTCGACCTCGCCCTCCACGTTCGCCACCAGCCGTCCCTCGTCTGCTTTTACGCCGCGCGCTTCCAGCGCGCCCCCGAAGGTTCCGGCCAGTCAGCCGCCGGTCGCGGCGATCACGTAGTCGAGTGTGGTGGCGATGTCCCGCTGATTGCGGACCCCGTAGTACGCGGCGATCGCGGAGTGGACACCGAAGTCGACCGGCGCGTCCGTGGCCGGGATCTCCGCCGTGCGGTACGGCCCCTTCTGCCGCACGATCTTCACTTGCGAACGGTAGACGACGTCGCTCATTGGCTGGTTCTCTCCATGATGATGTCGAGGAAGTTCATGACGACCCGGTGGGTGAGCCCCCATATGGTGTCGCCCTCGTACAAGATGGAAGGCCAGATGTGCTCTCGGCCACCATCGGGGTAACGGACCTCGGAACGCCGGGCGGGGTCGCGCAGCGCCTCGAGCGGGGCCCAGATGTGGTACTGCACCTCGGCGTTCGTCGAAACCCTCACGTCCGCGTCGTGCCACGCGACGAAGGGCGAGATGAGGATCGACGGGATCCGGCGCGTCACGGGGTGCAGGTCATCGAGCCGCCCCAGGAACGCGCTGCGCGGCAGATCGAGACCCACCTCCTCGCGCGTCTCGCGACGCGCCGTCTCCAGGAGATCCGCATCGGCGGCGTCGCGGTGTCCCCCGGGAAGCGCCATGTGGCCCGACCACGGGTCGCCCGGAACGTCCGCCCGCCGGACGAACAGGACCTCCAGTTCACGGCCGCGCGGACGGACGACGAGAGTTACGGCCGCGTGTCGCTCCGCCGCTCCCGGCTCGACGACGGTGTGGCCGGCCGCCGCCAGCCGGCGCGCGACCCAGCCGGCGCTCCAGTCCCCGTTCACCGGGCCTTCTCCGCTTCGTCGAGCAGCCGCAGATAGCTCTCCAGCCGGCGCCGTTCGATCGTCCCGCCCTCCACCGCTGCGGCGACCGCGCAATCCGGCTCCACTCGATGGCGGCAGTCCGCGAACCGACAGCCTTCGCCCGCCTCGGCGATCTCGATGAAGCCCTCCGGAAGTTCGGCCGGATCGAGCCCCCACAGCGCCAGGTACTGGAGGCCCGGCGTGTCCGCGACGTAGCCACCCGCCGGGTATCGATAGAGCGCCGACGCCACCGTCGTGTGCCGCCCGCGTCCTCGCCGCTCGCTGATCTCGCCCACGCGCAGGTCGAGCTCCGGCACGAGCGCGTTCAACAGGCTGGACTTCCCCACGCCCGACTGGCCGCTGAGCACCGTGATCCGGCCCGCGAGGCGTACGGCGAGCGCCTCCAGCCCTTCCCCCGATTCGATGCTCGTCCTCAGCGTCTCCACGCCGAGCGCTGCGTAGTGTTCGAGATCGCTCCCGGCCGGTGCGGGGTCCGCGAGGTCCGTCTTGTTCACAACGAGGAAAGCGTCGATCCCGCTCAGCGCTGCCAGCGCGAGAAGGCGGTCCACCATGAGGAAATCGGGATCGGGCGCCGTCACCGAGACGACGACGGCGACCTGGTCCACATTCGCGACGATCACCTGCTCCCGCCGCTTGGAGACGCCGTGCCGGGACAGCGCGCCGCTTCGCGAACGGAGACGGACGATCCGCATCTCGTCGCCGACCCGTTCGAGTTCGACGAGATCGCCGACCGAGACGATGCGTGAGTCCGTCCGCTTCAGGCGTCCACGCAGCGACGCCTGCACGACAGTCGTGGAATCGTCCACGTGATAGACCCCACCCGCGATCCGCAGCACGCGGCCGACGGTAGCGGAGGGACCGTCGGAGGTCACGCCGAGCCGCGGCTTCCGTCCGCAGTCGCCGGGCTCACGCGGAGGCGCCGTCGGCGTCCGTCCCGTCCCCCAGCTCCTCGAGGCAGTTCCAGGCCAGCAGCGCGCACTTTATGCGGACCGGGAACTTCGATACTCCCGCAAGCGTGCGCAGGTCGCCGAGGGTGTCGTCCGACAACAGCGCGCCGTCGCCGTGCAGGAGGTGCGTGAACTTTACGGAGAGTTCCAGCGCCTCATCGAATGACTTCCCGAGCACGCGTCCCGTGAGCATCGACGCCGACGCCTGGCTGATCGAGCACCCCCGGCCCAGGAAGCGCACCTCCGCGATGCTCCCCCCCTCCACGCGCAACATGAGTTCGATCACGTCGCCGCAGAGGGGGTTGGTCATCGTGATCACGTGCGTCGCCTCGTCCAGGCGCCCCTTGTTCCGGGGCTTCCGGTAATGATCGAGGATGACCTCCTGATACAGCTGATTGAGCGAGGAAGGGATCTCCCGGTCGATGGTCCCGGGCGTCCCCGGACGGGATTCGGTCATGGGCTCAGGCCCTGGCCGCCGAAGACTTCGGCGGCCAGGGCGAGGCCATCGCACAGCACGTCGATCTCCTCCGGCGAATTGTAGAAGTAGAAGCTCGCGCGGGCCGTGCCGCTGATCCCGTAGTGGTCCATCAGCGGCTGATTGCAGTGGTGCCCCGCCCGGATCGCGATGCCCCGCTGGTCGAGGATCGTGGAAAGATCATGCGGATGTACGTCGCCGTACGTGAAGGAGAAGACCGCGGTCCGCCCCTCGCGCGGGCCGTACAGGTGAAGCCCCTCGATCTCCCCGAGTCGGTCGAGGGCGGCGCTCTTCAGGGCGTTCTCATGCGACGCGATCGCCTCGGGCCCCAGGTCCGCGAGAAAGCGGGCGGCCTCGCCGAAGCCGACAACGCCCGAGATGTTGGGGGTCCCGGCCTCGAATTTGTGCGGCACCTTCGCCCAGGAAGACCCCTCGAGCCTCACTTCCGAGATCATCTCGCCCCCGCCCTGGTACGGAGGCATCTCCGCCAGCAGTTCGCGTCTGGCCCACAATGCCCCGACCCCGGTCGGACCACACATCTTGTGGCTGCTGAACGCGTAGAAGTCGCACCCGATCCCGGCCACATCGGTCAGCATGTGGGGCGCGGCCTGCGCTCCGTCGATGAGCGTCAACGCACCGGCGGCGTGCGCCCGGTCCACAATCTCCCGGACCGGATTGACCGTCCCGAGGCTGTTGGAGACGTGGGTGCACGCGACCAGCCGGGGTCGCTTCCCGAGGAGCCGGTCGAAGTCGTCCAGATCGAGGGTGCCTTCGGGCGTCACGTCGACGAAGTGGAGGTCGCATCCGGTGCGGTCCGCGAGCAGTTGCCAAGGCACGAGGTTCGAGTGGTGCTCCATCTTCGTGAGCACGATCCCGTCGCCCGCGCCGACAAACGCATCCCCCCAACTCGACGCGACGAGGTTCACCGCCTCCGTCGTGCCGCGCGTGAACACGATCTCTGCCGGGTCCGCCGTACCGGCATGCGCGGCCACGGAGCGCCGCGCGTCCTCGTAGGCCTCCGTCGCCTCCGCGCTGAGCTGATGCACGCCGCGGTGCACGTTGGCGTGCTGCTCGCGCAGATAGCGCTCGACCCGGTTCAGAACCCGTAGCGGCTGCTGCGAGCTTGCGGCGTTGTCGAGATAGGCCAGAGGGTGGCCGTTGACCTCCCGCGAGAGGATGGGGAACTGGGCCCGGATCGCCTCGAGATCCCAGCGGCCCGCCTCCGCCCCGTCGCCCGCTCCGGTATCGCCGTCGCCCCCGGAGGAACCGTCGGACTCGAGCACACCGGTCGCGTGCGCCGCCTCCGTCCTCTCCGCTATCTCCCCCATCGGGTCCCGGTCCTCGGCTGGATCCGGCTCAGTCGAGGTCGACCTGGATGTCGTCCCCGTCGATCCGTACGTCGAAGCGCCGGACGGGCATGACCGCGGGAAGCGCCCGCGGCGCGCCGGTCGCGAGATCGAAGCGCGCCCCGTGCAGGAGACAGGTGATTTCTCCCGCCTCGACCTCGCCGTCGGAAAGCGGGAACTCCTCGTGGGAGCAGCAGTCCTCGAGCGCGTAGATCTCCCCTCCGCTCCGGATGAGTGCGATCGCCAGATCTCCGGCCATCACGCCGCACGTCCCGTTTTCCGGTACGTCATCGACCCTGGCCACCGTGACGAATCCGCTCATAGCCCGATCTTCTCCTCGATCGCTGCCCGGACGCGCGCCCGCACGCCCTCCATGGGAAGGCGCCCCAGCACCTCGTCGAAGAAGCCGAACACGAGCAGGCGCTCGGCCTGCCGCCGCGTGAGGCCGCGGCTCATCAGGTAGAAGAGTTGTCCGTCCTCCACCTGTCCGATCGTCGCTCCGTGCGAACAGCGCACATCGTCGGCCTCGATCTCCAGGTTGGGAAGCGCGGAGGCGTGAGAGCCCTCGCTCAGGAGCAGGTTGCGGTTCGTCTGATAGGCGTCGGTGAGCTGGGCTCCCTTGTCGACCCGGATCAGCCCGCGGAAGACGCTCGAAGCCGCGTCCGTCAACGCGCCCTTGAACAGCAGGTCGCTGTGCGCATGCGGGGCCGCGTGATGCTGCAGCGTGTGGTGGTCGAAGTGCTGGTTGGAATCGCCGAACCAGAGGGCGAGCATCTCGCTGTCGCTCCCCGGCCCGTCGAGACGGCTCGTGACGTCCGCCCGCGAAAGGTCACCTCCCAGCGCGACGTTGAAGGTCACGACACGCGAGTCCCGCCCCGCGGCGACGTGCTGCGTCGAGAACCGCTTCACGCCCCGGCCGAAGCGCTGCAGCGCGACGTACTCGATGCCGGCGCCGCCCTCGCCCGTGATCGTCGCGCCGTGAAGCGAGACCGTCTCCGCATCGAGGTCGTCGGAGAAGAACTCATCGATGACCGAGGCCCTCGCCCCCGACTCGCCGTACACGAACGAATGGGCCGAGGACAGCGTCCCCGCCCGCTCGACGATGTGAAACGCATGGATGGGCGCCGGCATCTCCACCCCGCGGGGCACGTGGAGGAAATAGCCCCCGCCCAGGATGGCGAGGTGCAGCGCCCACAGCTTCTCCTCGGCCGGTCCCGGCTGCGCCTCGAACAGCGCGCGCCGCAGCAACTCCGGATGCCGGGCCGCGGCGTCCCGAATCGAGCACAGGACGACGCCGCTCCGCGCCACTTCGGGTTCGAGTTCGAGGTGCGCGACCCGCCCGTCGCGCAGTACGACGACGCCGGCGCGTTCCCCGGAACGGCCGAGCACCTCGCGTACGTCCGCCGTCAGCGCTTCCACCGCGGCGGGCGTCGGGACCACCGGCGTGAGCGCCTCGAAGCCGATCTTCGTGAGGTCGGTGTAACGCCATTCCTCCGACTTCTTCGTCGGCCAGGGAAGGGCTGTGAACCGTTCCCATGCGGCGGCGCGTGCGCCCGCGAGCGTTTCCGGCTCCGTCAGCCCGCCGGAGAGCGTATCAAAATCCGCCGCGGCCAGCGTCGACTCCGCCGGCCCGGCCGTCATCGTACTCATATCAGGAAGATTCCTCGTCGTCTGTGACTGGGACTGCGGTTGGCTATCCGACGGACCCTTCCATCTCCAGTTCGATCAGCCGGTTCAGCTCGATCGCGTACTCGAGCGGCAGCTCCTTGGCCACCGGCTCGATGAAGCCGCGCACGATCATTGCCATCGCCTCCGCCTCGTCGAGGCCGCGGCTCATCAGATAGAAGAGCTGTTCGTCGCCGACCTTGGAGACGGTGGCCTCGTGCCCGATCGACGCCGTGTTCTCATCGATCTCGATGTAGGGGTAGGTATCCGTGCGGGACTGCTCGTCCAGCAGCAGGGCGTCGCACTCGACGTTGGACTTCGCGCCCACGGCGCCGTCGTACACCTTGCACAGCCCACGGTACGATGAGCGCCCGAGCCCCCTCGAGATCGACTTCGACGTGATCTGCGACGTCGTGTTCGGGGCGGCGTGGATCACCTTCCCGCCCGTGTCCTGGTGCTGTCCGTCACCGGCGTACGCGATGGAGAGGATCTCGCCGTGCGCCCGCTCTCCGACGAGGTAGCACGACGGATACTTCATCGTGAGCTTCGAGCCCAGATTCCCGTCGAGCCATTCCATCTTGGCCTCCTCGTGCACGAGCGCCCGCTGCGTGACGAGGTTGTACATGTTGTTCGACCAGTTCTGGATCGTCGTGTACCGGAAGCGCGCGCCCTTCTTGACCACGATCTCGATTACGCCGGAGTGGAAGGAGTCGGTCGAGTAGACCGGCGCCGTGCAACCCTCGATGTAGTGGGCTTCGGCCCCCTCTTCGCAGATGATGAGGGTGCGCTCGAACTGGCCCATCTTCTCGGCGTTCACCCGGAAGTAGGCCTGGAGCGGAATTTCTACTTTCACCCCTTTCGGGATGTAGACGAACGATCCGCCGGACCAGACCGCGGAGTTCAGCGCCGCGAACTTGTTGTCGTGCGTGGGGACGATGGTCGAGAAGTACTGCCGGAACAGTTCGGGGTGCTTTGCGAGCCCGTCCTCGATCGACTCGAAGATCACGCCCTGTTCCTCCCACTGCTCCTTCAGCGAGTGGTAGACCATCTCGGACTCGTACTGGGCTCCGACCCCCGCGAGCGCCTTACGCTCCGCCTCGGGAATCCCGAGCTTCTCGAACGTGTCCTTGATCTCCTGCGGGACGTCGTCCCAGGACCGTTCCATCTGGTCCTGCGGCTTGAGATAGAAATAGATCTCGTCGAGCGTGTCCTCGAGCCTCGACAGATCGCCGCCCCACTTCGGCATCGGCTTGGAGTAGTAGACCTCGAGCGCCTTGAGTCGGAACTCGAGCATCCACTCCGGCTCTTCCTTGTGATGCGAGATCTGTCGGACGATGTCGCTGGAGAGGCCGGGGACGGCCTTGAAGACGGGCTTGTCCTCCGTGACGAATCCGTACTTGTATTCGTCGAGTCCGAGTCCGGTGATCGTCTCGTTCTGGGGCATGTCTCTTCCTTCCTTTACCGTCTCGGATACAGCCGAGGCTAAAGCGTCAGACCGCCGCCACCGCCCGGTGGAGCCAGTCGTAGCCCTCGGCTTCCAGCTTGTCGGCGAGCGAGGCGCCGCCGCTCTCGGCGATGCGGCCCGCCATCATCACGTGTACTCGATCCGGCTGGATGTAGTTCAGGATCCGCTTGTAGTGCGTGATGAGCAGGACCCCGAGCGCCTCGTCGGTTTCGGAGAGGCGGTTCACGCCGTTGGCCACGATCTTGAGCGCGTCGATGTCGAGTCCGCTGTCCGTCTCGTCCAGGACCCCGAGCGCCGGCCGAAGCACGGCCATCTGCAGGATTTCGTTCCGCTTCTTCTCGCCGCCGGAGAAGCCATCGTTCACATACCGGGTGGCGAAGCTCGGATCCATCTTCAGCATCTCCATCTTCTCCATGAGCGTGCGCTGAAACCCGAACACGTCCATTTCCTCGCCCTCGCCCAGCCGCGCGTTCACGGCGGTGCGCAGGAAATTGGCGATCGAGACGCCCGGGATCTCCGCCGGATACTGGAAGGCGAGAAAGATACCCGCGCGGCTCCGCTCATCCGGTTCGAGTTCGAGGACATCCTCTCCCTCGAACAAGATCTCGCCGGCCGTCACCTCGTAGGCGGGGTGGCCGGCGATGACCTTGGCGAGCGTGCTCTTCCCCGAGCCGTTGGGTCCCATCAGCGCATGCACCTCGCCGCGCTCGACATCCAGATCGACGCCGCGGAGGATCTCCCCGTCCTCGCCTTCGACCTTCGCCCGGAGTCCGCGTATCGACAGAAGCGGTTCTGACATTCGTGTCCTCTTGCGTTGCAAAAGGCCGGTCACCCAGGGGCGCCGGCCTGGAAATACAGCGATCAATTCAAGCTGAACCGATAACAGTTATCGGCGGGACAACGTACGCGGCGCAGGACCCCTTATCAAGCCTCGTTGAGACCCGTTCTCAACTTTCCCGCCCGGCCGGGATGGGGCCGGCGGCTCCTGCACGCACCGCGGCGCGCCCATAGGTTTGGCGCCTTATGAAAGCGGCCTACTTCGAAGGACACGGCGGGCCCGACGTCATCCGGGTCGGCGACCTGCCCGAGCCGACGGCGGGTCCGGGCGAAGTGCTGATCCGCGTGCGTGCGGCGGGACTCAACCACCTCGACCTGTGGACCCGGCGCGGTCTGCCCGGGCTCACGCTGAAGATGCCGCACATCGGAGGGTCCGATGTGGCGGGCGAAATCACGGGGCTGGGGGATGAGGTGGAGGACTGGGCCCCGGGCGACCGGGTCACGGTGAACCCGGGCCTGTGGTGCGCCCGCGACGGCTGCGAGTGGTGTGCCCGTGGCGAGCACCCCCTCTGCACCTCCTACCGCATCCTCGGCGAGCACGTACCGGGCGGCTTCGCGGAGAAGGTCGCGGTCCCGGCGCGCAACCTGGTGCGGCTCCCGGACGGGTTCCCGTTCGCGACCGCGGCCGTCGCGCCGCTCGTATACCAGACGGCATGGCGGGGCCTCCTCTCGCGGGGGCGTCTGGCGCCGGGAGAGACGGTCCTCGTCACCGGGGCGTCGGGCGGCGTCTCCACCGCCGCGATCCAGATCGCGAAACACCACGGCGCGCGTGTGTTCGCGGTCACAAGCGGACCCGGGAACGTGCGGCGCGTCGAGGCGCTGGGGGCGGACCTCGTCATCGACCGTCTCGAGGAGGATTTCTCCCGCCGCGTGTGGGCGGAGACGGGGAAGCGCGGCGTCGATCTCGTGCTCGACAGCGTGGGGGCGGCGACGTGGGAGGGCTGCGTTCGCGCTTTGGCGCGCGGGGGACGAATGGTGGTGTACGGGGCCACGACCGGGCCGCAGGGCGCGCTCAACATCGCGCGCCTGTTCTGGAGCCAGACATCGATCATGGGGACCACGATGGGGACGCGCGCCGAGTTCGAGGCCGTAATGGGACTCGTGCTGGACGGCACCCTCACCCCGATCGTCGATGACGTGTGGCCGCTGGACCGGGCTCGCGCGGCCCATGAGCGGCTGGAGGCGGGCGGAGTCTTCGGGAAACTCGTCCTCGAGCCGTGACCCACCACGGGCTGCCAGGCCCGTGACGGCTCCGGGGCGCGCCGAGCAGTTCCGGAGCCTCGCGAAGACCGCCTTCGACATCCTCGTCATCGGGGGCGGCATCTCGGGCGCGGCCGTCGCGCGCGACGCGGCCCGCCGCGGCTTTCGCACCGCTCTCGTCGAGGCCGCGGACTTCGCGTCGGGTACGAGCAGCCGTTCCTCCCGCCTCGTACACGGCGGCCTGCGCTACCTGGAGCACTTCGAGTTCGACCTCGTGTTCGAGGCGAGCCGGGAGCGGCGGACCCTGCTCCGGATCGCGACCCACCTCGTGCGCCCGCTGGAGTTCCACTTTCCCATCTTCCGGGACGGCCGCATCGGCCGGAGGAAGTTGGACGCGGGGATGTGGCTCTACGACGCGCTCTCGCTGTTCCGGAACATCGAACGCCACCAGATGCTCGACACCGAGGCCATGCTCGCCCGTGAACCGGGGCTGCGCACCGACGGGCTCCTCGGCGGCGCACGCTACTTCGACGCCCAGGTCGACGACGCGCGGCTCGTCGTCACGACCATCGTGGCGGCGCTCGAGGCGGATGCGACGGTGGTCAACCGGGCCGAGGTCGTCCGCATCGACGCTTCGGACTGGCCGGGCCACAGGACGCTCGTGAGAGATGTGGAGAGTGGCCGGGAAGTGAGCGTCGACGCCCTCGCGATCGTCAACGCCACCGGCGCGTGGGCCGAACAGTTGCTCGACCGCGTCGCCGCGGGCCCCCGCGCGCCCGGCTTGGAAGAAGTGGCGGCCTCCGCCGTGCGCATCCGGCCCTCGAGGGGGACGCACATCCACGTGGCGCGAGAGCGAGTGGGCCACTCCGGCGCTCTGATATTCGAGGCGCCGCAGGACGGCCGCGTGATGTTCATCCTGCCGTGGCGGGAGGACCTGACCCTCATCGGCACCACGGACGAGTTCTTCGACGGCCGGCCGCACGAGGTCGCCGCCACGCCCGGGGACATCACCTACCTGCTCGAAGCCACGAATCGACTCCTCCCCGCGTCGAAGCTGGGCCCGGAAGATGTGATCAGCGCCTGGGCCGGCCTTCGGCCGCTCGTCGCGCCACCCGCGGATGGTGCGGACGAGGGCGCCGTCTCGCGGGAGTTCGAGGTGCATCAGCATCCCCCCGGCGTCTTCACCCTCAGCGGCGGAAAACTGACCTCTCACCGGCGCATGGCCGAGGAAACGGTGGATCGTGTGCAGGCGTTCCTGGCGCCGGCCGGCGTGAAGGCGCTTCGGAAGGTGGACACGGACAAGGTCCCGCTCCCCGGGGCCCGGTTCCGGGATCTCGATGGGCTCCGCCGGCGCATCCGGGTGCGGGCCCGCGCCCACGGACTCGACCGCTCCTCGGCCGACCGCCTCACGCGCGCGTACGGGACGAGGGCGAGCCGGGTACTCGACCTCATCGAGCGCAACCCGCGGCTCGGTGAGAGAGTCGTCGAGGAGAGGCCGCACCTTCTGGCCGAAGCGGTGTATTCGGCACGGAGCGAGATGGCCCTTCACGTCGAGGACGTTCTCTTCCGGCGGATGCGGGTCGGTCTCGAGACGCGCTCCGGAACGCCGGAGGCGGCGCGCCGCGTCGCCGAAGTCATGGCCCCGGAGCTGGGCTGGACAGCCGAACAGCGGGCGGAGGAAGAAAAACGGGCGCTGACCTGCAGGGCGTTGGACGACGGTGCGATCCACGAGGTTGCGGAGTGGGGGAGGGTGGCCCGCTGAGGGGACGACCTCTCCGACCGGGTCGCACGCTGTGCGCGCTTGTGTGGCTGACGGCGTCGTGCGCCCCGCCCGACGACACCTCCGAGTCGTCCGGGGTTCTGTCCGATTCTCTGCCGCATGACGACGCCGTGCCGGTCGCTCCGCTCCCCGGCGACGGTCCGCTCCGCCAATACCGGTTGCTCATCGTAAACGCGCTCGACATCGACGCTTACGTCTTCGCCGCGGCCGGAGCCGCGAGCGTCGTGCTCGACACCGTACCGCGCCGGGATTCCGTGCGGGTGGATATTCGGCTGCGCGCCGACATCGTGAGCCTCGAGGCGCGGGATGCGCAGGGCATGCTCCTGCGGGCGATCGACCTCGCGCTGACCCGTGACACCGTCAACCGCTGGCTCATCGCGGCCAACACCCCCGCCGCGGGTGCCACCAAGGGGCCCGCGCGCGTCACCAAAGGGTCGGAGAGTTCGTTAATTAGTTGGGAGGCCTTATACTGTGGGAGCGGTCTGTGTCGGAATCGGGCGTTAGGTGCGGCGTTAGGTGCGGGGACGACGGAGGAGGGGGGACGCCATGAAGAAGCTGAGGATCGCGCTGGCGCTCGTCGCGAGTATCGCGATGATCGTCGTGGGGCAGCGTCAGGTGGGCCAGAAGGATGTGCGGACGCAGAAGGCCGACATCCCGGGAGTCGATTCCGAGAACGAGGCCTTGTTCATCTAGCGGCGGCCTCGCCGGCTCTTCCGTCTGAAGAACCGTCGGGCACTCTCGCGTCGGACGGTGACGGAGGATGACAGGTGCGAGGCGCCCGATGAGTCCAGTCAGGTGCGACGTCTCTCGGCAGGTCGGTTCGCCTGCTCGCGCGGCCCGGATCGCCCTGATGCTGAGTGCGGTGGGTCTCGCCGCATGCACCGGAGAGAGCTTCGGCCCGCTGACCGGGTTCTCGAATTGCTCGTTTCCCATCCACAACTTCACGGATGCCGGTGCCGAGCGTGCGAGCATCCCGGCGCTCACGAATCCGGATGTCGCCACGCGGCTCATCGCCCCCCAAGTCGGGTACGTCAATCGTGGCGATCTCGTGATCGGGCTCCAGTTCAACGACCAGCCCCTCGCCATACCTCTGAAGCTCCTCTGGTATCACGAGGTGCTGAACCTGCAGGCCGAATCGGACCCCGCCGACCCGGGTATGCCGGGCGAGCGGCTCACGATCACCTATTCCCCGCTCACCGGGTCGGTCAGCGTCTTCGATCCGGACCCGACCGCCACGCCCAACCTCGCGGTGTCCAACTACGTCCTCGACAACAGCCTTGTGATGGACGACAGTTCCGGGACTCTCTACCCGCAGTTGACGCGCTCGGCCACCTGTGGCCCCAATGACGGCAGCAGGCTGACGCGCGTACCGTACGAGTTGCTGGTGTACGGGGCCTGGCTCCAGATCTTCCAGGACACCTGGGTCGCGACGCGCGTAACGGGGCACGACTTCCTCTACACGCTCTACCCGTACGGGAACTACCGGGACCCGGACAACGCTTCGCTCTTCTATCCGACGTCGGCCCCGATCGACCTGCGCCGAAAGCCGAAGGAGCGTGTGGTCGGCGTCCCGTCCGGAAACGGCGGCATCGCCTTCGCCATCTCGGACCTGAGGGAAGTTGCCGCGCGGGATCAGGAAGGGCAGAACTTCACCGTGTGGGCTGCGAGTGCCCGGGTCGGTGGACAACCCGTGGTCGCGTTCTGGAACTCCATCGCGCAGAGTGCGCGGATCTACCACGCGCGAGCCAACGGGCGGGCGCTCACGTTCGAGGTCGTCGACGGTCGCCGACAGGACGTGGAGACGGGGAGCGTGTGGAACTTCGGGGGCGAGGCAGTGGCCGGACCGCTCGAGGGTGAACAGCTCGAGGCTCACGCCGAGGCGTACCACGCCTTCTGGTTCGCGTGGGCCGCCTTCCAGCCGGACACCGAGGTGTGGGTGGCTCCGATTCCCCTCACCGGCTCCGCGGACTTCGTTCCGACGGACGATGCGACGCTTCTACCGCGGGACCCGGACCTGATCAGACGGCGTCCGCGGTGAGTCGCGGCGCCATTTCGGATGTTCGGGGTCAGCGCGCCCCGGGCAGCGCCGGCATCGGATACCGTTCGAGCCAGGCGAAGTCGAATTCGTCGCTCCGCACCAGGTAGGCGCCCTCCGCTCCGAAGGCGACGAGACGCCGGTCCTCCGGCAGCTCCACCTGGGCGATCCGCTGTCCGCGTGCATCGAACACATCGTACAGATGCACTTCCCCGGCTCGGACATGACGCCGGACCCACGCCCGGCCTTCCGCATCGATCTCGACCGCCCCGGCCGGGATGACCGGCTTCACGTCGGGCCACTCGAAGTCGGAGGGGTCCGCATCACCCGCACCCGAAGACGCACGACTCATGGACATCCGCATCCCGCCCCCGTCGTCCGCCATCTCGACGCGCAATCCCCCGCCGAGGCCCTCGAGCCACTCATCCTGGTCGGCGCGGCCCACCCGCACCGGTTCGTACGGGATCTCGGGCCCCCGCGTGACTCCGCCGGCCGGGCCCATCCACTCGAGCCGGTAGTCGTCCGCGCGTGCGATCGCCACCCGCCCGTCCCAGGCCACGTTCCACGAATCCTCGTCCGAGAACGGCACGGGCCGGATACTCACGCTGCGGTTGTTCGTGTCCCCTGATTCCGTCCGCTTCTGCGCCGCGAGCCGGATCCGGCTGGCTTCGGAGATCTCGCCGGTAGCCGGATCGAAGCGCGCCACGGCCGCCGAATCCGAAGTCCCCGCCATCCCGTCGAGTCGCTGCTGGAAGTAGATGCCGCCTTCGCGGTCGGTCCCGACCGGAATCATCATCGTCATCCCGGTATTCGGCGCGCCCTGGGCGATGGGCCACGTCTCGCTGAAGCCGAGGTCCGCTTCGATGCGGGTGAGCCGCGCGTTGCCGAGATCGACGAGAAGCGTCCCGCCGTCCGGAAGCGGGAAAAGACCGTCCGGCGTCCGATACTCCTCCGGTCCCTGGCCCGTGTTCGTCAGTGTGTCCGCGCCGGCCCCGGGCGTCCACACGATGACCGCGGCGCCGAAGCCGTCCGCTATGAGCACGCGCCCATCTTCGAGTTCGCGCACGCCGCGCATGGAGCCCAGACCGTCCTCGAAGGCCGCAACCGCCGGCCCGAACGAAACCCGCGGCACGTCCTGCGCCGCCGCCACGCGGACCCCAGCCGGCGACAGCACGATCGCCGCCGCCAGCCCAAAGGGGATCACGCCGGAGCCCAGCGCCATGTTCGTCTTCGTCATCGAATGCCTGCCAGTCCTCTTACCAGTCCTCTTCGGGCTTGTCCCACGTCTGGGCCCAGAATTCGTCCTCTTCGGCCCTCGCCAGTTCGAGATCCACCGGTTCCACATCCTCCGCGTCCACGCGTCCCACCGTCTCGATGCGCTGCACGATCTCGTCCGTCACGCCGCTACGGGTCTGACGGCGCAGCCGGTGCCGCACTCTCCAGCCGGCCACCGCCACGATCACCGCCAACGCCAGGAAGATGGAACTGGTCACCGCTTCTCACCGCTCTCCGTGCGACGCGGGGTCTTGCCACGGGCTGTGCTAGAGCCCGAGCCAGTGCTCGAACTTCACGAGGAAGATATTGGTGGAGGGAATCCGCGCGATGTCCGTCAGGTCTTCGCCCAGGCGGAACGAGCCATCGTTACGGAACGATTGCTGGTCGCGGCTCCAGACGAGGAACACGGTCGACCCGGGCCGATACTGCCAGCGCAGGACCAGGTTGGACCGAAACGACTTCACGTTGAAGTCGGGGTCGCCGAAGCCGAAGTCCGCCGTCCCGTCTCGATTGGCGTCGACCTGGTAGAGCCCGAAGCCGTTCGCCTCGAGACGCCTGACCTGGTTCTCCCCGTACGTCCGGAACCGGTCCGCGAAGGCTGAAGCCCGCGGGTCGTCGACCTCCATGAAGCGGTCGTAGCTACCGGCGCTCACGAAGGGCTGCCCGTAGAACTGCAGGGAAAGGTCCGGACTGAACGTGTAGTTCAGGCGGGTCGTGATGGAGATCGTCTGCTGGCTCAGGCGCGCGAACACATAGTGCGTCCCCGTGGAGGACCGAGGCTGTGAGACGTACTGCCAGGCCCGATCGTTCCACTGCAGGCTCGGGCCGATGTTGAACTGGAGACGGCTCGACGCCTGGAGCATGACGTTGGGCGAGACTCCCCAGCGGAGCGTCGAGGTGCTGTACTCCCCGCCGGCGTTGAAGACGGCTCCCAGCCGCACGGGCTTCCGCGAGTCCGTGAACACGCCGCCGAAGCTGTTCCACTGGCTCGGCTGATGGAGGGCCGGGCCTCCGCGCAGGGCCGTCGTGGCGAGGCCCGCCCACTCCTGGTTGAATCCTGCGAAGCCGTTCCAGAAGTTCTTGAGCTGGAAGTTCCCGTTCACGTTGCCGCCCGTGAACTGCCGTTCGCCGCCGAACGTCCAGCCGGACCACGTCGCCGCGTTTACCCCCCAGTTCCGAAACGGCCCCTGTGGCCGGAACTGCTGGTAACTCACCCAGGCCGCGCCCACGCGGTAGTCCGCGTTCTGCTGGAAGCCGAGATCGTTCGACTCGAAGCCCGGCGACCGGTTCTCGCCGAACAGTCCGTAACGCCAGTTCCCGCCTCCGACCTTGGAGAAGCTGATCGTCGACGTGCTGCCCGAAAGCCGCGTGCGGGTCGGATCCAGACCGACGTGCTCGGAGTCCGGGCGCTGCAGGTAGCGCACCGAGGAGCGCTGAATGCGCTCGATCGCCTCCGCGCTCCCGCTCACCGTGCTCCCGATCACGTGTCCGTTGACCTCGTAGTTCCCGTTCCCGAACCGGTGGCGGAAGTCGATCCCTCCCGTGTACGCCTCGTCCGCCAGGAAGGCGAGTGCTCCCCCGGCGTCCAGGCGCCGGTTCGTGGCGGTGGCGATGAGGCCGACCGCGCTCTCCCCGTCGCGGAAGTCCCGGATTACCCGCCCGACCGCGTAGTTCGTGACGGGCTCCACCAGTTGCTCGCCCAGCGCCCCGCCCGGGGTGGAGAAGCGCGCCATCTCGCTCGAGGTGAGCGCGTTGAGGAGACCGACCGACCACCCGCCCGCCGTCTTCCCCGACAGCTTTGCCGCGCCGAGGATCCGCGTCGCTTCAGGCACCTGCTGATAGTCCGACGGGTCCGTGACGAATCCCTGTGGCGCACGTCCGACCCGCCGGCTGTAGAAGAGCGACTCGTTGTTCTCATCGTCCGGCGCGCCGATCGCGAAGTCGAAGATGTCGGCGCCCTCCTGGAAGAAGGGGCGTTTCTCGGGAAAGAACGTCTCGAACGCCGTGAGGTTCACGACCGACGGGTCCGCCTCGACCTGTCCGAAGTCGGGGTTCACCGTGAGGTTCAGCGTCAGGTTGTCCGTGATCCCGTACTTCAGGTCGCCGCCCACCGTCTGCCGCAGGGCGGTCGCGGAATAGAAGGGATCGTCCGCCGTTCCGGGTGCGCGCGCGGCGGACGAAAGGACGTAGGGACGGATCTCGAGGTTACGGCGCGGTCTGATGTCTTCGAGGTTCCGCAGCGTCCCGAATGCGGACACGACGCGCGAGCCGTCCTCCGGCAGGGGCGACCACACGCTCGACTCCTCGAGGCGGGCGATCTCCCGCCGGAAGTTGATCCCCCATGTGCTCGAGCCGCCATCCCGCGCGGATGCCGTGAACCTGAGTTGAGAGAACGGGATCCGCAGTTCCGCGGTCCAGCCCGACGCGTCCGTCCGGGTGGCGCTCTCCCACACCGCATCCCACTCCGAGTCTTCCTCGGTGTCGGAGAAGAGAAGCCCATCGCTCTGGACCCCTGCCACGCTGACCGAAAAACGGAAAGCCGTGCGGTGGTCGAAATAGCTGTCGATCGCGACGTGGAAGGCGTCCGTCGTCACTTCCTCGTCGCGTCTGGCGAGCCTGCGGATGATCCCGCCGGGGTCGCCGTCGAACATGCGAGCGCCGATGTAGACCGCGTCGTCGGTGTAGAGGACGCGGACTTCGGTCCGCTCGCTCGCGGGCCGCCCCGGGTCGGGCCGGAACTGGACGAAATCGCGTGCGACGGGCGCTTCGCTCCAGGCATCGTCGTCGAGGCGCCCGTCGATCCGGGGCAACTCGGCCGCCCGAACGGCCGGAAGCGCCGGCGCCGCCGCGGAGCGCGCGTGGGTTTCGCCGCCTATCAGCGCATCCTGGGCCGCCAACGGACCCGCCGGCGCCATGAACAGAAGGAGCGCCGGCCACCGTCGAGGCGGCACGGCGTAATCTATCGAAAACACAAAAGATCTCACGGTTACGTTCCTGAGTTCACAGCCCCGAACACGCGGGCCCACCCACGAGGGTTCGCCTGGGCCCCACCCCCCCAGTCAGGGGATGGGACGCGTCGCCCCACCGAAACGTTGGAATCCGGGAGAAAGTTTCCCCGGCGGCCCGCGTCCGCTACGCGCCGCCGCCCTCGAGGCGGGCGATGTCGGCTTCGGACGCGATATAGCCGAAGCCCGCCCAGCCCGAACCTTCGAGAATGCGTCGGTACATCTCCGCCGCCTGCGCCTCGCGGCCGTTGTAGAGGTGCCAGGTCGCGACCCCGTACGCGACCGCCACGCCCGCCGGATCCCCGCTCTCGGGGTCCCACAGTTCGTCGGCCGTGAGCTCCCCCTTGTACATGAGGAGAAGCCGGTGGTAGCTGGTGTTCTCGATCACATCGAGGTCGGCCGTCACCGGTTCAAGGACCGCTGCCGCCTCGGCGTCGCGGCCGAGCCGACGGAGCGCCATGTACCACCAGTGCGAGATCGCCACGAGTTGGTCGGGGTTCGTCGTCACCGCCCGGTACGCCTCGTAGGACGGCAGCGCCCCCTCGAAGTCGCCCTTCAGGTAGCGGGCCAGCGCGAGGTGGTAGTGGATGTTCGACTGAAGCGTACTCGTGGGGATGCCGCGTGCGTTGGGCTGGCCGTCCGGCTCCACCTCATCCTCCTCGCCGCGGACCAGGTCGGCCGCGTGCGCGAGGTCCTCGATCGCCCGGTCGAACTCGCGCACGCTGATCCACCGGTGCCCCCGGTGGCGGTACATCCGTGCATCGTCCGGATGCTTCTCGATCCCCTCCGAGAAGATCTCGATCGCGTGACGGAAGGCCCCCGTGTACCCGACGCGCCGGCCGAGCCAGATGATCGCGTCGGCGTCATCCGGATCCGCGTCGTAGTCCGCCCGGGCAACCTCGATGTCGCGCGCCTGCTGCGCCGCCACCTCCGCCGGAGCGGGAGACGGATAGAGAGGTTCGCCGAGGAGGGAGATCGCCTCCGCCCCCTCCGGGAGCGCGTCCGCCCCTCCGGAAGTTCCCGCTTCGTCCGCCGCCTCCCCGCAGGCCGCGAGGCCGAGCGCGAGCAGGAAAGCGCCGAGTTCCATTCGATTGCGTTTCATGACGTTCCTCGGGAAAGGGGTTTCCGCGCGCCGCAAAACCCGCGCAGGATTCCGAGCGTACGGTCTGGACAGCTCGCGGCAATAGCCCTGCCGGATTCGAGCGGAGATCCAACATCAAGCAAACTCGCGCGTTCGCCGCAAGGGAGATGACATGGCCGAAGAACACAGAGTGCCGGGCGAGAACCTCGTCCGGAAGATCAAGGAGATCCTCCGCGAGGGGAATGTGCGCCGTCTCACGATCCGGAACGAGGACGGGAAGGAACTCATCGAGGTGCCGCTCTCCATCGGTGTCGTGGGCACGCTGATGCTGCCCGCCTGGGCGGCGATCGGCGCCATCGCCGCGCTCGTCACGAACTGCTCCATCGTCGTGGAGCGCAACGAACCCGAGGGGGAAGAGGACCGGCACCCGGTACCCACCGACAGCGAAGAAAGCGAGTAGAGCGGAGCGCCCCCGCTCGAGACGCGGCGTCTGGCGTCCCCGGCACGCAACGCGTCGATTTGACGGACTACTCGAATAGAGGGATCGCTCATGTCCAATCCCCGTCCGATCCGCCGCTTCCGGTTCGTCGCCCTCGGCTTCGCCGCTGTTTTCGCCGCCTGCTCCACCGGTGGCGGCGGCTTTACGATCGACTACGAGAAGTACGAACTGCCCAACGGGCTGGACGTGGTCCTGCACGTCGACCGCTCCGATCCGATCGCCGCCGTCGCGATGACCTTCCACGTCGGCTCCTCGCGCGAGGTCCCCGGCAAGACCGGCTTCGCGCACCTCTTCGAACACCTCTTTTTCCTCGATTCCGAGAACCTCGGCCCCGGCGGCCTCGACCGTCTCATGACGCGCGTGGGAAGCTCGACGAACGGATCCACGAGCCGCGACCGAACGAACTACTTCGAGGTCGTGCCGAGCGACGCGCTCGAGAAGGCGCTGTGGGCGGAGGCGGACAAGCTCGGCTTCTTCATCAACACCGTGACCGAGGACGTCGTCGCGAAGGAGAAGCAGGTCGTCAAGAACGAGAAACGCCAGTCGGTCGATAACCGCCCCTACGGCCACTCGAGCTTCGTCATCGACCAGGCGATGTACCCCGAGGGACACCCGTACCGGTGGCAGGTCATCGGCTCGCTCGAGGACCTGGACGGCGCGACTCTCGCCGACACGAAAGACTTCCACTCGAAGTGGTACGGGCCGAACAACGCCACCCTCGTCGTCGCCGGCGACATCGATGTACCGCGGACGAAGGAATGGATCGAGCGCTACTTCGGCGAGATCCCGTCGCGGCCCATGCCGGAGCGCGCGCCGCTCCCCGACGTCACGCTGGAGGATGCGGAGCAGTTCGTGCACGAAGACAACTTCGCGCAGCTTCCGCAGCTCACGCTCGCGTGGCCCACCGTCCCTCTGTATCACCCGGACGCCTACCCGCTCTCGCTGCTCGCGACGCTTCTGACGGACGGGAAGACCGCGCCCTTCTACGAGGTCATCGTGGAAGAGGAGAAGCTCGCGCCCTCGGCGAACATGTTCGCCTTCCATCAGGAACTCGCCGGCCAGATGCGGCTCACGATCCGCGCCTTTCGCGATACCGATCTCGATGCGGTGCACGCGGGGGTGGCACAGGCCTTCGCGCGCTTCGAGGAGGAGGGCGTGCCGGCCGCGGATCTGGAGCGCGTGAAGGCGGGGTACGAGACCTCATTCTACGGCGGGCTCTCCAGCGTGCTGGGCAAGGCGTTCCAGCTCGCCCAGTACAACATCTTCGCCGGCGACCCCGGCTATGTCGCGGAGGACATCGAACGCATCCTCGCGGTGACGGAGGCGGAAATCCTGCGCGCGTACGAGACGTATCTGGCGGGTCGACCTTCCATCGCGAGCAGCTTCGTCCCGCGCGGACGGCCGGAACTCGCGCTCGAGGGCTCGGTCCGCGCCACGGTGGTGGAGGAACCCATCGTACCCGGGGCCGAGGCGCCGGTCGCGATCGACGACCGGAGCGACATTCCGCGCACCCCATCGGAGATCGACCGCTCGGTGGAGCCCGGGTTCGGGCCGCCCCCCAGCCTCTCGGCTCCGACCGTGTGGACGGAGTCACTGACCAACGGGGTCTCGGTGAAGGGGATCGAAGACCGGGAGACCCCGCTCGTCCAGTTCGAACTGCGTCTGGCCGGCGGGCTCCTGCTCGAGGATCCGGCCCGCGTCGGCGCGGCGAACCTCCTCGCGCAGATCATGACGGAGGGGACCGCGAGCCGCACGCCGGAGGCACTGGAACAGGCGATCGACGCCCTGGGCGCTTCGGTCTCCGTCTCATCGGGCCGCGAGAGCTTCGTCATCCGGGGGTCGAGTCTGAACCGCAACTTCCCGGAGATGATGGCGCTCGTCGAGGAGATCCTCCTCGAGCCCCGCTTCGACCCCGAGGAGTTCGATCTCGCCCGCGATCGCGTTCGGAACCAGCTGCGTCAGGCGTCGTCCTCTCCCGTCTCGATCGCGGGCGATGTGATGACCCGGCTCCTTTACGGCGACCACATCCTGGGCAGCAACGCCCGCGGTAGCGTGGAGGGGGTCGAAGCCCTGACGCTCGATGACGCGCGGGAGTACTACGAGCGCGTGCTGACGCCGGGCCGGGCGTCGGTGCACGTCGCCGGTGCGGTGGCCCCTGAGGAGGTGCTGGCGGCGCTGGAGGGGATCGGCGCGCGCTGGAGCGGCGAGGCGCCCGCGTTGCCGGACGCCCCGGAGGCCCAGGCCGCGGCGCCGGGACTCTACTTCGTCGATGTGCCGAACGCGAGCCAGTCCGTCCTTCAGGTGGGATACCTCGCGCTCGCCGAAACGGACCCGGAGTTCTGGCCGGCCCAGGTCGCGAACTTCCGGCTCGGCGGCGGCGGCTTCGCGTCGGACCTTACGCAGATCCTGCGCGAGGGGAAGGGCTACACCTACGGGGCCGGCTCCGGGTTCCGGGGCACGAATCTGCGGGGCCCGTTCCTCATCTCATCCTCCGTGCGCTCCAACGTGACGTACGAGTCGCTCGAGATCATCCGCGATCTGCTGGACAGCTACGGGCCCGAGTTCGACGAGGAGGACCTCGCGGCCACGAAGAGCTTCCTGCTCAAGACGAACGCGCGCGCCTTCGAGACGCTCGGGAACAAGCTCGGCATCCTGGCCGACATGAGCGCGTACGACTTCCCGGCGGACTACCTGCTGCGGCGCGAGGGCGTGGTTCAGGAGATGACGGTCAAGCGGATCCGCGAAATCGCGGAGGCTCACCTGGACCGCGAGCGCTTCATCTGGCTCGTGGTCGGCGACGCCGCCACGCAACTGGACCGGCTGTCCGCGCTCGGAATCGGCGAGCCCGTTCTCCTCGATCGCTCCGCCGCTCCCGCCGCCGCGCCGGGCGCGGGAGGCGAAGATGGACAATGAACGCGGTGTGTGGCGTGGAGTGCCCGTTCGTGAGGTCGTCTGCGGGGGTCTGCTGATGCTCTCCGTGGCGTGCGCGCCGGACGCCGCGCCCCCCGCGGAGGCGGTGCGGGGGATCGAGGACGCCGGGCTGCGGGAGCACATCGCGGTCCTCGCTTCGGACGAGTTCGAGGGGCGCGGCCATCAACATGGAACGGCCTCAACACCGCGGGACCGATGAACGACATCACGGTCATCGGTCTCGGCAACTCGGAACTGGACGATTACCTTGAAGCGGTTGTCCTGGCGCAGGAACGCGCGATACGCCCGGATCCGGAACCGGAAAAGGGCTTTTTCTATCGCTCGGACCACTTCAATTTTGCGAAGCGGGGCGTGCCGGCCCTGTACACCGACGCCGGAATCGACCATGTAGAGAGGGGAGAGGCGTACGGGCGCCGGATGCGCGAGGAGTACACGGCGGAACGGTATCACAAGCCGACGGACGAGTACGATCCGTCCTGGGACCTGAACGGCGCCGTGGACGACCTGAGGCTGTTGTTCGAGATGGGCTACCGGCTGGCCCAGGGAGCCGAGTGGCCCAACTGGCGCGAGGGGAACGAGTTTCGTACCGCACGTGACCGAATGATGGAAGGAGCGGGCGGGGGCGATTGACCCCGGCCCCGGCATTCAACGAACCGGAGGATCCATGAAGAAGCGTCTGCTCATGTTGTTTGTGCCGGTTGTCGTCGCCACGCTTGTCGCGGGCTGCGGCGGTGACGACACGATGGAACCGGACCCGCCCGCCCCCGAGGGGCCGCCCAACCTGACCGGGACGTATACGCTCGTCTCCCTCTCCTCTCCGCTCACGGGCGGACTCACGGTGACGCCACCTCTCGTCAACGGGACGTTCACGTTGACCCAGACGGCCGTCAGTGGTAACGAGGCGAGTGGCAACCTGAGTCTCAACCTCATGTATCCGGATGGAGCCGGCGGCTTAACGACCCTGATGGATGAGGGCACCTTCGTGATTCGGACCGACGGGTCATGGGAACAGACCGGAGCCCTTCAGCAGGCCGTGGGTACCTATTCCGTCGCGGGCACCACGCTCACCGTGGTGGTCTCGCAGCCCCCCACCGCCTCGGGGACAACCGTTTGGCAGCGGCAGTAGCGGCCGGTCTCCGCCGACGTCTCACAGCAGGCGCCGCGCTCGTCTTCTTCTACACGCGCGCGGTGCTCGCCTCCTTCTACGCGCGGGCGGCGCTCGCCTCCTTCTACGCGAGCGCCCCGCTCGCCGCCCAGGCCCAGGACGAATTCGTGCGAGGCCGCGTCCTGGACGCGGAGACGGGCGCCCCGCTCGCGGGGGCCACCGTCTTCATCCGAAACACCCCGTTGACGGCGACGACGAGGGCAGATGGCGGCTTCGCGATCGTCTCACCGTCCGATGGCCCGTACACGCTCGTAGTAGTCGCGGACGGCTTTCGGGTCGCTGAACGGGAACTGCAGGCCGATCCCTCGGGCGAAATCCGTATCGTGCTGGACCGCCGGATGTTCGACGTTCCAGAGTTGACCGTGACCGCGAACCGCTCCGCGGCCCGCCCGGGGGAGGCTCCGGTGAGCGTCGCGGTCATGAGCGGAGATGAACTCGAGAGCCGCGACATCGTGACCCTTGATGAAGCGCTTCCCTTCGCGCAGGGCGTGATCTTCAACTCCGGCCAGATGGACATCCGCGGCGCCACCGGTCTGGCGCGGGGCGTCGGAAGTCGGGTCCTCATGCTCATCGACGGCCACCGCGTACTCTCCGGCGTGAGCGCCTCGATCGATTTCAGCGGCCTCCCCGTCCTGGATGTGGACCAGATCGAGATCGTCAAGGGCCCGCATTCCACGCTGTGGGGGACGAACGCCCTGGGCGGCGTCGTGAACGTGATCACGAAACGTCCACCGGCCGAGCCCCAGACCATCGTGCGCGGGTACTTCGGCCTCTACGACACTCCGGCCCGGCATTCGTTCACGGAGGAGAGGCTGAGCAGGGAAGGGATCGCGCTCCAGCATTCCCGCCGCCTCGGCGATGTCGGCACCACGCTGTACCTGGCGCGCGAGGAATCGGACGGGTTCCGGCAGAACGGCGCGCTGGAACGCTGGCGGCTGCGGTTCAAGACCGTATTTCCCGCGGAGTCCTCCAATCCCTGGGAGATCTTCGTCAACTGGACGCGCAGGGATGAGGAGGAGTTCTTCACGTGGCTGTCGGCGGACCGACCGCTGGAGGTCGATCCGGCCGAACTCGGCGACTGGATCCAGTCGGACGATGTCGTCCTCGGCGTGACGGCCAATCCGATCGTCACGCCGAAGCACCGCGTGCAGGTGCGGCCGCACGTCTATCACGCGCGGGGCCAGAACTATTTCCACGACAACGAGGACTTCCACAGCTCAACGAGGGTCGGTACCGATATTCAGTGGTCCCTCTTCCCGAACCGGTCGCATTCGCTGACGATCGGTGGAGAAGGCGCCCTGACTGGCGTGAGCTCCAATTTCCTCGACCCGACGCCCGAGGTGACGGACCTCGCCGTGTTCGCACAGGACGAGATCACTTTCTCGGACCGGGTTCGCGGCTCGGTGGGGGTGAGGCTGGACTACCACGAGGCCACGGCGGCGATGAAGGATGTCGTGCTCAACCCGAAGCTCGGCGTCGTCTACCAGGCGAGCGAACGGGTGAGCCTCCGAGGATCCTTCAGCCGAGGCTACAGGTCGCCCAGCGTGTCCGAGCAGTTCACGTCGACGACGCAGTTCGGCTTCCGCGTCGTCCCGAATCTCGAGTTGAGGGGAGAGTCCGCCTGGGCGCGCGAGATCGGGACGACCGTGAACCTCAGCGACCGGGTCTGGTTCGACGCGGGGTTGTTCTGGAGCGACTACACCGATCTCATCGAACCCACTGCGGCCCCGGACCAGTTCTTCACCTTCCAGTTCCGCAACGTCTCGGAAGCGATGGTGCGGGGAGTGGACGCGGGCCTGCGGATCGGCGTGATACCGAATCGGCTGGACCTCAACACGAGCTACACGTTCCTCGACACCGAGGACCATGTGACCGGACGCGAGCTCCCCTACCGGTCGCGGCACAATTTCACCGCTACGGCCTCCGGCTGGAGGGGCGCGGTCGCCGTCGACTTCCGCCACCGGAGCCGCGTGGAGCAGGTGCTCGCCTTCCCGCTCGACGAGCGTAACGGGATCTCCCTCGTCGACCTTCGCGTGAGCGGCCGGATTCTGGGGACCCGCGTGCAGGCGAAGATCGAGAATCTGCTCCAGACGACGTACGTGGATGTCCAGGAACGGAGTCCGGGACAGAGCCGAAGCTTCCGCCTCACCGTAACCCCCCGCTTCTAGAAGGTCGTGACACGCCGCAAGCCGGGTGCTCGGCTGCCGGCCGGCGCGCTTCTCATCGTGTGCGCGGTGGCGGCCTGCGATCCATCGCCGCCCGGGGGCGGAGCCGCCGCCGTCGACCGGGAGCGGCTGCTCGCGACCGATACGGTCCCCGCCGAGTGGCTCACCTCCGGCCGCGACTTCGGGGAAACGCGCTATTCACCGCTCGGGCGCATTCACGTCATGAACGCGGCCGCCGTGGGTCTCGCCTGGGAGTACGAGTGGCGGTCGCACGTCGGCTCCGTGCATTGGGGGCTGGAGGCCACGCCCGTCGTCGTCGACGGCGTGATGTACTCGCCTGGACCGTGGGGCAGCGTCGCGGCGCTCGACGCGGCGACGGGAGAACTCGTTTGGCGCTACGACCCTGACGTCGACCCCAGCTACACGCGCAAGGGTTGCTGCGGGCCCGTCAACCGCGGCCTGGAGGTGTGGGAGGGGCGCGTCTACATCGGCACCTTCGACGGCTGGCTCGTCGCGCTCGACGCGGATACGGGCGAGGAGATCTGGCGCGCCGACACCTTCATCGATCGATCGCTCTCCTACACGAGCACCGGCTCGCCGCAGATCGCCGGCGATGTCGTCGTCCTGGGCAACGCGGGCGGGGACTTCGGCGTGCGCGGGTACATCACCGCCTACGACCTCGAGACGGGCGAGGAGGCGTGGCGCTTCTTCACGGTGCCCGCCGATCCGGCGGACGGCTTCGAACACCCGGAGATGGAGGTGGCCGCCGCGACCTGGGACCCCGACTCGGCCTGGGAGGGAGGCCTCGGGGGCACCGTCTGGGGGGAGATGGCCTACGACCCCGTGCTCGATCTTCTGTACGTCGGGACGGGAAATGCCTACCCCTATCCGATCTGGCACCGGAGCCCGTCGGGGGGCGACAACCTCTACCTCGTCTCCATCCTCGCGATCGACCCGAAGACCGGACGCCTCGTCTGGCACTATCAGACCGTGCCGGGGGAGATCTGGGACTACACCGCGACGCAGAACATCATCCTGAGCACGCTCATGATCGGCGGCGAGCCGCGCGAGGTCCTGCTCCAGGCCCCGAAGAACGGCTTCTTCTACGTGCTCGACCGCGTCACGGGCGAGCTGCTGCAGGCGGAGAACTTCGTGACGGTCACCTGGACGCACGGGATCGATCTCGAGACGGGCCGACCGATCCTGAACCCCGCCGCGGACTACCGCGACGAGCCGCGAGTCGTCTTCCCCTCCTCCGCGGGCGGACACAACTGGCAGCCGATGTCGTTCAATCCCGAGACGGGCATCGCCTACATCCCCGCCCGCGAACAGGCCATGCTGTGGCGTTCGCTGGACGAGTTCGACCATCGACCCGAGGTCGCCTACGAAGGCTTCGCGGCCTCCTGGCCTCCGTTCCCGGAGGAGTTCGCGCACCTCGCCGAGGGCCTCCCCGACATCGGACCAAACGAGTTTCTCCTCGCGTGGGACGCCGCCGCGGGCCGCGAGTTGTGGCGCGTTCCGCGGGGCAGCATGTGGAACGGCGGCACGCTCGTGACGGGTGGGAACCTCGTCATCCAGGGCACGGCCACGGGTACGCTCGACTTCCACCAGGCCGACACCGGCGACCGCATCCACAGCATCCATCTCGGCAGCGGCGTAATGGCGGGGCCCATGACGTACGAGGTCGACGGCGTGCAATACATCGCGGTCATGGCGGGCTACGGCGGGCCGCGGGGGTCGGCCTATCCGCTCGGCTCGGCGCCGTACGATTACGAGAGCACGGGACGCCTGCTCGTGTTCCGGCTCGACGGTGGGGAGGTGCCGCTACCTCCCGCGCAGATCACGCCCGCGACGCCGGAACCGCCGGATCTCGCGCTCGACGCGGACCGCGTCCAACGGGGGGCGGAACTCTTCGGCGTCCACTGCAGCATCTGTCACCGGGCCTCGGACGAACACCTCTCCGCCTATCCCGATCTCCGCAGGATGGATGGCGGCGCGTGGGAGAGCTTCGACGCCGTGGTCCTGGGCGGCGCGCTGGCCGCCAACGGCATGGCCGCCTTCGGCGACCTCCTGTCGATGGAGGACGCGACCGCGATCCGGCACTACCTCACGAGCGAGCAGCGGCGCCTGTGGGAGTCGGAGTCGGCTGCCGGCGCGGCCCCGGAAGGCCGCTGACGCTCACCTCCCGGGCGGCGGCACTCGCTGTTCGGCCGGCGAGACCTCCAGTTCCACCGTTCGCTTCAGATCCCGGTTGATGAAGATCGGAAACGTGTACCCGCCGAACTTCTGAAACGACAGGTTGTTGATGCCCACGATGTGATTGAAGGTGGCCGGCTTTCCCGGCGGGGCCTGGACGGAGAACCCGCCCGTCACCTTGAACAGTTCCTGTCCGTCTTCGTCCATGCACCGGATTTCCAGCGCGTGCTGCCGGTCGGTTTCGGACGGCTCCGCCCGGATCCTGAGGACCAGTTGCATCGACGGATGGGTCACCGGCATGGCTCCGGCATAAAGCGTGTCGAAAAGGCCCATGAGATTGAGCTTGCCGTCGCCCGAGGTATTGGCGGCGTCGGCCAGTGTGGCCAGCACGATTTCCATTCGGCGGTTCTCCAGGGGGAGTAGAGGTGCAAGTGGTCTGAGTGGGCCCGAAGTGTAACGCTTCGAGCGTCGCGGCGAATCCGGAAAGGGCTCAGCCGAAGATGCCGCCCACGATTTCAAGGATCGCCTCGAACACGCTCGCGGCGGCATCGCCCACGGCGTCGAGCGCGGCCGGCGCCACTTCCGCCGCGGCCCCCACGGCGTGACCGGCGACGTGCGCGCCCACGAAGACGAGATCGGGCGCCCAGAAGAGCGTCTCGAACAGGAGACCCGTTCCGCCCTCCGCCGTGCGCGCGACCGCGCCGTCGCCTCCGCGCCTCGCGACGAGCCGGTCCCTCTCCAACTTCCAGATCGCCTCGAGTTCGTGGTGGTCGAACCACACGCCCTTGCACCGCTTGCACACATCGAGCGTGAGCGAGGACTGGCTCACCTGCAGCATCCGCGTGTCGCAGGCCGGACAGTTCAGCCGCGTCTTCGCCCCGCACGCGCCGCATTTCGGCGCGTCACGGTCCACGAACGCGCGACACGTATGGCACTGGGCCCGGTGCCGCTCCTCCCGCGCCGGAATCTGTGCCCACAGCGATTCGGGCCGTTCGGAACGAAGGCGCTGCACCTCGCCCAACTCGAACCACATCCCGCCGCAGCGGGCGCAGTGGTCGAGCGTCAGCGCGCCCGAGGCGTCTCCGGCCCGGCCCCCCAGAGAGGTCTTCTCCATCTTGACCCCGAGACAGACCGGGCACGGCCAGCGCGTCTCGCTCACCACAACGGCCCTCCCCTCACGGCTCCAGGAGCCCGCGCGCGGTTTCCTTCTCCGAGAGATGCCGCACGTCGTGGAAGGTGTATACGAGCAGGCCCGAATCGGTGATCTCGATGTCGGACATTTCCCGCGCCATGAGTTCGTTCAGGAGCTCCTCGGCCAGCGTCGTCGGCACCGCCAGTTCCCCTGCGACCTCGACCGCCGTCAACCGCCCGCCGTGGCGCCCCGCCATCGTCAGGATCTCGGCCTCGAGCGTGTCGCGGCGGAGTTCCTCACGCCGGCCTTCGATGCGGCGTCCGACCCCGAAGTGGCGCGCAAGGAGAAAGCCGCCGCCCGCAGCGGGCAGTCCGGCAGCGATGAGAAGCGCGAAGAGCGTTCTCAGGGCGAACGGATCGCTCGTGCGAAGGAACCCCCAGAACACGAACAATGCGAGCGCGAGGAGAGCGACGCCTCCCACGAGTTTGCCCACCGCGTCAGCCCTGGGTCGCGCTCACGCGGGGTCGCCCTCGTACACGAAGCGTTCGACCGCGCCATGGATCCGCGACACGGTCACGTCGCTCGGCGGGAGCGTGAACCGACTCACGACCCACGTCACGAGGAAGTTCACCAGCAGTCCCCACACGCCGCCGTGCAGGCCCAGAGGGTGGGGCACGAGGATGAGCGTGACACACAGCGTGAGGAGGCCGGCCCCGATGCCCGCGATCACCCCGGCCTTCGTCGTCAGGCGCCGGCTCGGGAAGCAGACGCCGAGGATCGCCGGCATCAGTTGCAGCGCCCCCGAACCCGAGAGAGCCACGAGTTGCACGAGGAGATCGAACGTGCTCACGGAGAGGAAGTAACCGACGGCCAGGAGGCCCACGACGATGAGCCGGCCGATGAGGATGTAGTGATTCTGGGTCGCGCCCGTTCGGATGTAGCGCTGGTACACATCGCGCGTCAGCACCGTCATGTTCGCGTGCAGCATCGAATCGAGCGTGGACATCGCCGCCGCCGTCGCGCCGGCCAGGATCGCACCCGTGAGCCAGGCCGGGGCGTACGCGAAGAGCATCTCCGGGAAGATCCGGTCCGGGATCGCGATATCCGGCATCACGAGCGCGCCGCCCAGCCCGACGAGCGCCGCCGGAATGTAGAGCGTCATCAGATAGATCGGCGTCGTGGCGCCCAGCAGCTTGATCGTGCGGGCCGAGACCGCCGTGTAGTACCGGATGAGGAGGTGCGGCTGGAAGATGATCCCGAACGAGAGCACGACGATCATCCCGAACCACATCCCCGGCGTGAAGAAGCCCTCCGGCCCCGGAAGCGTGAGGAGATCGGGGCGCTGCACCGCGACCTGCCGCCACAGCTCGAACGGTCCGCCGAAGAGCTTGAACGCGAGCACCAGAGCGCCCGTCCACACGGCGATGTACATCCACACGCCCTGGATCACGTCCGTCCAGTAGACCGCCCGCAGACCCCCCGCGATGAGGTAGCCCGCGGCGACCACGAGCAGGATCAGCGTCCCCAGTTCGAACGAGATCCGGTCGCCGGACGCAACCGAGAGGATGTAGCCCAGCCCCACCGCCTGGACCTGGATGTAGAGGATCGTAAACAGGACCGACACGATGGCGGTCACGATTCGCACCGCGTCGGACTCGTAGAAGTCCGCCAGCAGGTCGGCCGGCGTGATGTAGCCGAACGTCTTCCCGAGCGCCCAGATCCGGCTCCCGAGCACGTAGGTGACCGCCCCGACGAGCACCGTCCACGCGCCCGCTGCCCAGAAGCCGATCCCGTGCGTGTAGAAGAAACCGCCGGAACCGAGGAAGGCGAACGCGGAATGGTAGGTGGCGACGACCGTGAGATAGAGGACGATGAACCCGGCCTTGCGTCCGTAGAGGAGGAAGTCCTCCAGGTCCACGGACATGCGCCGGTTCGCGATTGCCCCCAGCACGATCGTGGCCACGAGATAGACGAAGATGAGACCGGTCGCTACGACCCAGGCCTCCATCAGAGCCCCCGCCTCTGCACCCGGATCAGCACGCCGATGAGGAGGACGTAGAAGAAGAGCAGGTACACGTAGAGGAACGGCATGCCGCCGATCCACGGCTCTATGCGGTTGCCGAGCCAGTACACGAGCGGTGGCTGCGTGAAGGCGAACAGCACCAGGAAGAGGACGACGAGCCGGCGGCCCGTCGGCGTTCGCGGCAGGAAGTGGGATCGGAAGTGTGTCATGCCATCAAGCTAGTCGGACCTCGGCGCCACCGGCCAGCCATCCCGCCCGGCACCGGGCTCGGCAGTAGGCGTCAGCGGTTGGCGTCCTCGCCCACGATCGTCACGTCGAAGCGGTCGAGCACGAGGTCGATCGGGTTCGCGATCGTGAGCCGCCCGTCGCCGGCAAAGAGCAGGGCGACCGGCCTGCGGTCGTCCGGGCCCGCGTTCCCGTCACGGTCTCGATCGCGCGCCACGATCAGGGACCCCGAGTCGCCGCCCGCGCTGAAGCTGCAGCACACCATGATCTGACCGACAAAGCGGCCCACCTGCGACCCGGCCGACCCGTAGTTCACGTTGATCGACGCGTTGACCGCCTCCACCTCCCCGACCGTGAGGCGCGTCGTCCGACCGTACTTCTGGACCTGGAGCCCCGGCTTCGCCGCCATCGTCGTGCTGCGCGGCGACCCATAGCCCCCCACCGGCGTCTCCGGCAGCACCTCGTCCGTGCGTGCGATCGCCGCATCGATCCGGTTGGACGCGAACAGTGACAGTTCGACCGGCTCGAACGCCGCCAGGGTTCCGATCACGTCCCCCGGGTCCGCTCCGCCATCGACGGGTCCCGGCTGCAGCAGGTTGTCGCCCACCTGTCCCTCGCCGCCCGGCACGAACACATGCCAGTTGCTGAGGGCGTACCCGCGCTCACCATCGGTCACGACGGCGCCGATCGTGCCCGCCGTCGAGCGGGTGTGCCCTGTGGACACGCCCATGGGCACCGGTCGGTCGAAGCGTCCCGTCGGCACCGGGCCTTCGTCCCCCAAGCCGGAGACCTCGGCGGGTTCCGGCGGCAGGATGCGGAACGGGCCGGCCGGCTCGACCGTGACCGGGAAGAGGCCGAGCACCTCCGGGATGCCCGGAAGTCCACGGGGCCCCGGCGACGCGGCCGGGTCAACGAAGACCTTGATCGTCGGCATCCCCGCGTCCGTGAAACCGATCCCCACGCCAATCACGCCGGGCAAGGCGAAGAGCGCGGACTCGTTGTCGCTCTGAACCTGCATGGCGGCGGCGATCAACTCCTGAGGAGCCGTGCCCGGGGGCTGCGGCGGCCGCGTCGGAAGCCGTGGCGGCGGCAGCGTCGGGGGCCGCGCCGGCCAGGACGTAAGCGTCCAGTGGATGCCGACCCCGACGCAGGTGGTCGCCGCGATCACGATCGCCAGGATGAGGTTCCGGCGCGGCGTCATCATCCGTCCTCTTCCGTTACGCGCTGTCGGTCGATGATCCCGCCGGCCCGTTCGCCTGCGCCCGGAAAGGGCCCCCTCCGACCACCCGCACAGGGTGTCCGTCGTAGCGGTCCGGGATCGATTTCCGGGACGAGGACTCCGAAAGGTAGACCTTCAGGCACGGGTCCCCGTTGTCGGCTCCGATGCCCACGGCGGACACATCCCTGCGCGAGAGCAGCTTCTCGGCGAGTCGCTGCTGCGCCTCTTCGATCGAGCGTTTCATGCGCCTCCTTACGGGAGCCTGGCTCCCGGAGTGTCGCGCCGGCCGCAAGCCGCTGCGCCCGCCGCGGAGACCCTGCGATCTCCGGTGTCGTCGTCGCTTCACGGCGTCGCTACGAGGGGCCGGTGCCGGTAGACGACCCCGCCCCGCATCACGAACACCACATGCTCGAGCGCGCCGATATCCGCCATCGGATCGCCGGCCACCGCGATCACGTCGGCCTCGAAACCCGGGGCGAGCGTGCCCAGTGTCTCCCCCAGTTCCAGCGAAGCCGCCGCCAGACTCGTCGCCGACACGATCGCCGCCATCGGGTCTTGGCCTCCTTCACGTACTCGATACACCAGTTCCGTCCAGTTGCGCCCGTGCGCTCCGGCCACGGCGTCGGTCCCGAACACGATGTCGAGCCCTTCGACATCGAGGGCCTCGCGGAAGGCGCTGAGCGCCGTCGGCACCGCCTCGCGCATCTGACGGAATCCATCTTCCGTGTAGTTCCCGATGCCGAGGTAACGGTCCTGGTTCGCGAAGTAGTTCTCGAAGATCAGGTGAGTGTGCGGGTCGTAATAGAGACCGCGTTCGGCCAGGAGTTCGAGCGTCTCGCGATCGAGGAGGGCGCCGTGCTCGATCTGACGGCATCCGGCGCGGGCCGAGCGCTGCGCGCTCTCGGGGCCGTGGGCGTGGACCACGGCGCGCAGCCCGTGCTCGCGCGCCCGGCCACAGGCGGCGTCGAGTTGCTCCTGGCTCAGCGTCGGCGCGCCGCCGACCCGGATGCTGGCGGACCCGAAGATCTTGATCACGTCCGCGCCCGCCTCCGCCAGCGCGTCCACGCGGGCCCGGATCTCCTCCGGCCCTCCGCTCCCCGCCGTGATGGGCTCGATCGATGTCAACACACGCGGTCCCGGCAGCGTCCCCCGCGCGATGGCGTCGCGGACCGGCACATCCTCGGGGCCGCCCAGGCTCTGCACCGTCGTGACGCCGCTCGCAAGCATGTTCCAGGCGTTCTCCGCCGCGTAGAGTACGCGGTCCTCCGCCGTGTCCGTCGACTCCGCGCTGTGCAGCTGCCCCGTTTCCGCGTCGAAGTGCCAACCGAGGTGGACGTGCGTGTCGATGAGCCCCGGCAGCACGGTCGCCCCCGGGAGTTCGTATACCACGGCGCCTTCCGTGGCCCCCTCCTCGGCGATGGCTTCGATCCGTCCGTCTCGTACCACGATTTCGCGACCCGTGAGCACGGCGCCGCGTCCGTCGAGAATCCGGTCCGCCCGGATGACGACGGCGGCATCCGGACCGGCGGGGCGCAGACCCGAGGCGTCCTGCCCGGCGTCCGCCGAGCACCCGCTCACGACCGGAATCGCGAGGACGCAGATGGCGGCCGCCCGGGCCATCCGAGCCCTGTGGCCTCGCGTCGCGTCAGTGGCGCCTGGGGGCATGGCATCCTCCGGAGCGTGAACAGGATCGAAGATCCGAAGTCCCGGAACGGGAACCTTCAGAACACTAGTTGCTCGCGGGCGGCTCAGGTAGGATCACGCGACACCCGCAGCCCAAGTCGCCCGACCCGGAGGAACCCATGATGAAGGTGATGAACAACGCCAGTCGCCGGCCGCGGCCTTCCCTGGCTCTCTTTGCCGTCTCCGCTTTCACTATCGCGTCGGCGCTCCCGGCCGCGCCCCTCGCCGGACAGGATGACGCCCGGGCCGCAGTCTCCGGGGTCCTCGATGCGCTCCACGAGGCGGCCTCGGAAGCCGACTTCGACCGCTACTTCAGCCTCTACGCCGGCGAGTCCGTCTTCCTCGGCACCGACGCGACCGAGCGCTGGACGCGCGAGGAGTTCATGGACTACACGAAAGCCCGCTTCGATACGGGCACGGGCTGGACCTACCACATGCTCGAGCGCCACATCGCCATCGCCCCCGGCGGGCGCACCGCGTGGTTCGACGAGCGCCTCGAGAACGCGAACCTCGGCGAAACGCGCGGCAGCGGCGTGCTGGTAGTGGAAGACGGGAACTGGAAGATCGCCCAGTACAACCTCACGATCCCGATTCCCAACGAGATGGCGCGCGAAGTGGCGCAGCGGATCCGGGCACTGACGGGCGGCTGAGGGCCTGCTCGAACGGGACGGCGCCTGGTCGAGCGGGACGGTTCCCGCCCGCGGGCTTCTACCGGCGAGCGATCAGCGAGCCGCCCGCGTCGATCGTGACCTCCAGCGGCGTCGGCGCATCGAGCGGGGTGACCGTTTCCGAACCGTCCGGCCAGCGCACCCACACGGCCGTGGGACCGGAGGCCGGATCCCCGGCGAGCCCCATGACCTGCACCGGGTCGTCCTGCGACCAGTAGCCTCCGCCCGCGCGGACCTCGCGCAGCGGGCCCCGCGTCCCGCCATACTCCAGCCGGATCGCGGCGCCGATGGCGGCCGGATTCTCCTCGCTCCCTCGGAGTCGGACGCGCAACCCGGGCTTCGCGCCCGCGTTCCGATACAGCTTCGTCCCGGCCCCGTTCTGGCTGGCGAGCACGTCCACGCGCCCATCGCCATCGTAGTCCGCGAACGCCGCGCCGCGCTGCTCGCCGTACACCGTGATGCCGGACCGTTGTCCCGGGACCGGCGTCAGCGCCCCCGTCCCGTCGCCCCGCAGCCACAGGCCGCGGCCCGCGTCGTACCGGTCCGCCTCGCCGCGCAGTGCGAACAGGTTCTGGCTCAGGAAGACATCCTCGTGCCCGTCCCCGTCCATGTCGGCCACGCCCACGTGAAACGCCGGCGCCAACTGCGCTTCGCGCGGCAGGTCGAACGCCTCGAACGATCCCCCGCGGTTCATGAACACGGTGTGCGCCAGCGTCGTCGCCTCGACCGTGGGCAGGAGGTCCGCCGGCTGCTCCAGGATCTCGTTCACGCCCAGCTGCCCGTAGTGCTCGAACCCCTGGATGCGGCTGCGAAGGAAGGGGAGGCCGCCCGCAAGCGTGAGCAGTCCCCGCACCGGAACCATAGAGCGCGTGAACTCGTCGTAGCGCGCCTCGACCACGTCGCGGAAGCCGTCGTTGTCCAGATCCGTGTGATAGGCGGTGGCCGGGTGCTCCGGGCTCGCCCGGAACTGTGAGTTGAGTCCCCGGTTGGACGCGATGAGGTCGGGTAGCCCGTCGCCGTTCAGGTCGCCCGTCGTCACGCCGTTCCACCACCCGGTGCGGGACTCGAGCCCGAAGGCGGCCGTCGCGTCCTCGAATCGCCCTTCGCGATTGAGAAAGAGCCGAACGGGTCCCCACTCGACGGCGAGCACGAGATCCGGATCTCCGTCCGCGTCCACATCGCTGAAAACCGCGCCGGACACGAGACCCACGTCGGTCAGCGCCGTCGCGTTCGACTCGTCGAGCACGTAGCGGCCGCCCTCGTTGAGGAAGAGGCGGGAGGTCGCCGCGGCCGGATACTGGCCGGGGATCACCCGCCCGCCCAGAAAAAGGTCGACATCGCCGTCCCGGTCGTAATCTGCTGCCGCGAGGGGGCCGGTGCTCGACTCGGCCCCGGGGAGACTCTGCGCCTGCGTAAGCGTCGTGCCCGAAGGCCGCAGCACCGCGGCCGAGGGGGCTGCCCGGTCGGTGCCGTCGTACGTCGCGGTCCCGACGACCACCGTGGCGCCGGCCCGGCCGGGGACGATGAGGACGCCTGTCTGATCGCCCGGGGCCGGCGCCGGCCCGGCCACCCCGCCGCCCCGCGCCCCCCGGTCCGGTGAGAACCCCCTCTCGCCGTCGTTGCGGAAGACCGAGAGGCCGGCCCCGCCGCCGCCGCCGACCAGGGCGTCCGTGTCTCCGTCACCGTCGATATCGCCCCACGCTACCCCGGGGCCGCCCTGTCCCAGGCGCCACGTGATGAGCGGCTGCTGCGCGAAGTCGTCGAACGCGTTCTCACGGTGACGGTGCCCGAGCAGCGCGGACACATCGTCGAACAGGGGCGCTTCCGATTCCGCCTCCCCGGCGGTGGCTCCCGCGGCGGCCCCGGCGGCCTCCGGTTCACGGATCTCGTAGATGCGGTTCGCGCGGATCCCCTCCACCCGGCTCGTTGCCCCGTCCCGCCACACGACCTCGATCGTCGCCTCCCCGTCGCCCGCGGCGAAGCTGGCCATCGGCTCCGAACCGGAGAGGTACAGGCCTCCCGCGACGACCTCCTTCGTCTGCGCCGGCAACTCGCCCCCCGAGAGGCGGACCCGCGCACCGACGCCCGCCGTGTTGGGTCCCCGGCCGACGAGCCGCACGGCCACCCGCGGCGCCCGTCCCACGTTCCGGTACACTCCCGCCGGCGCGAGCAATCGGTTCGTGACGATGTCCAGATCACCGTCCCCGTCGAGATCCGCCGCGGCCATCCCGTGCGTGATGTCCTCGTCCCCCGCGAACCCCCACGCCTCTCCCACCTCCTCGAAGGTCAGGTCGCCGCGGTTGCGGAAGGCGATGTTGGAGAGGCGCAGCGGAGGGAAGCCGAGGATACGCTGCCGCCAGTCCATCGATCCGACGCGCTGCGCCGCGTCCTTGTCCATCGCATCGTAGAAGTGACCCGTCCCCACGAGCAGGTCCTCGTACCCGTCGAGATCGACGTCCACGAACGTGCTCCCCCACGACCAGCCGGACGCGTCGAGGCCCGCGAACTGCGCGGTCTCCGCGAAAGTTCCGTCCCCCCGGCTCAGGTAGAGCGTGTTGCGTGGCTTCTGCGGCCGGTTATCGAACCGCCCCGCGAACTGCGGATCGGCCTCGCCCCCCACCATCTGCTTCATGCGCAGCCGCTGCTCCCGGCTCAGCATCTCCACCACGAAGAAATCCGTGAGCCCGTCCCGATCCACATCGGAGAAGTCCACGCCCATGGAGGCGAAGCTCGTGCTCCGCATGGCGAGCGGCGCGAGCATCCGGAAACGCCCGACCCCGTCGTTGATCCAGATGTGGTCGGGGCTGTGGAAGTCGTTGCAGACGTAGAGGTCGGGATCCCCGTCCCCGTCCATATCCTGGAAACGGGCCGCGAGTCCCCACTCCAACGGCTCGGATTCCAGCGGCCGGCCCTCCTCGTCGAGGAACGCGCCCTCCGTCCACGGCACCGGCGTGAACCGTCCCCTTCCGTCGTTCAGGTAGAGCCGGTCGGGCTCCGCGAGTTCGAGCCGGGGGACCATCCCTTCCTGGACCTCGCCGAGCGTGTAGTGTTCCCGCCACTCGGGGAGAAGCTCGAACCCGTCCTCCGTCTGCCGGTAGATGTTGCTCGGCTGAAGGACTTCGGGCGGGAAGAGATCCTGCACCGTCGCCACCTTGTTGTTCACCACATACAGGTCGAGGTCCCCGTCCCCGTCGACGTCGGCGAGCGTCATCGACATGCTCCCGAGCGTCGAGGTGAGCCCGGCCGCCTCCGTCCCGTCCGTGAAGTGGCCCGTCCCGTCGTTCAGGTAGAGCGCGTTCGGTCCCCCGAGCGCGTTGACGAGCAGGTCGAGGTCTCCGTCACCGTCCACATCCGCGAACACGGCGCCCGTCGAGAAGCGCCCCGCCGCCGCGACCCCCGCCTCCTCGGCGATGTCCTCGAAGCGCCACCCGCCCAGGTTCCGGTAGAGCCGATTCGGCCCGTCCATCCCCGCGAAGTAGAGATCGACGCGACCGTCGCCGTCCACGTCCCCCGCCGCGACGCCGGACCCGTTCAGGTAGTGGCTGTTGTCGATGTACTGCTCTTCGGTGACCACGTTCTCGAACGTGATCCCGGTCTCCGAAGGGTCGAGTCGCTCGAACCCCGGCTCATCCTCGCCCGACACCGAAAGCTCGGCCCAGCGATACCCGTCCTCCTCCACCCAGTCGAGCGCACCCGGCCCGCACCCGCCCGAGACCGCCGCCGCCAACAGTAGCGTGACGCGAACGAGCGGTCCGGCGTCTTGATGATTGTCGGGCATGCGCCTCGCGAAGGTTCGGGATGGGCTCGCTCCGGGTTCACAAGACAGAACGAGCGAGCGGGCAGTATCATATCACCTGCCTGTGTCGCGGGAATGCGCACCCACGTTCCCCCATCCGGGGGAGGAGGAAGTGAAATGAAGCCGAGGTTTTTCGCAGCTCTCGTCATCGCCGGGGCCCTCGTCCCCGCGAACCTGTTCGCCCAGACCGCCGTCGTCCTGTCCCCCACCGGTTTCGAACCGACGACAGTCACGGATCCGGTGACGATCCGGGACGAGATCCTCGGCCACTTCCAGGGTTCCAGCCGCAAGATATCCGAACTCGCGCGCGTGATGCCCGCGGAGAAGTTCTCGTGGGCGCCCGGCGAGGGCGTGATGCAGGTGGGCGAGGTCTACATGCACATCGCGCGTTACAACTTCATGTACCTCGACCAGAACCTGGGCATCGCGCCGCCGAACGGATTCGACTACTCGGACATCGAGTCCATTCGCGACAAGGACAGGGTGCGCGAGATCCACGAGATGTCGGTCCGCCATGTCATGGAGCAGGTGGGCGCGCTGACCGAGGCTGAACTCGCCGGCGAGACGGAACTGTACGGCCGAACCGTGCAGGGCTGGGCCGTGCTCCTGCAACTCGTCTCGCACATGAACGAACACGTGGGCCAGTCCGTCTCCTACGCCCGCATGAACGGCATCGTCCCTCCCTGGTCCCGTTGACGGTTTCGGCGGGGTCTCGACGGGGGGACTGCATGGAGTAGCGGGGAGCCATGATCGACGCGATCCGCCGAGGCGCGAGGGCGACCGTACTGATCGCCATGTGGGCTGCGCTCGCCGATTGCGGCTACACGACGGACCCGGCCGAGATGCCCCTCGCGGGGAACTGGCTCGGCCATATCAGTCTCATCGATGGCGGTCTGGCCTGGCAGTTCCGGCTGCAGGAAGACGGGCAGGGCAACGTCTCCGGCACGGTCAGCCGAACGGATTTCCGCCGCATCCCGCAACCGGTCGAGACCATATCTCCCGGAACCGTGACCGGGGTGCACGCCTTCTCGGAGATATCGTTGACTCTCGACTTCGGGGAATCCTCCGAGATCTATGAGGGCCGCTTCAGATCCGAGGACCATATCCGGGGTCTCATACACCGGGGCACGGAGGTACGGAACATCGCCGCCCTGGAGATCAGGCGGATCGCGCTGGGCTCGGATGTCGAAGCCCAGGGCGCCACAATCCCGGCCGCGACGGGTATTAGGGCGGGTAACTGAACCGTGACCCACACGGATCGGGTTGCCCGAAATGGACCGAATTCGACGTTCCAGTCAGCTGATCCTCGTCACCGGGGCGAGCGGCTATGTCGGCGGCCGTCTCGTCCCGGCGCTCGAAGATCGTGGCGCGAGGGTCCGTTGTCTCGCCCGTAACCCACGCTATCTCGCCAACCGGTTCTCGAACCGGACGGAGGTCGTCGCGGGCGATGTGCTGGATCCCGCTTCGCTCGCCGCGGCGTTCGCGGGGGTAGACACGGCCTACTACCTCGTCCACTCGATGGGATCGAGGGCCGACTTCGAGGAGCAGGACCGCGTCGGCGCCCGCAATTTCGCCCGCGCCGCGCGAGAACGGGGGGTACGCCGGGTGATCTATCTCGGCGGGCTGATCGGCGACGGCGAGTTGTCACCCCACCTCGCGAGCCGCCTCGAGGTCGGTCGCATCCTGGCGTCGGAAGGACCGCCGACGCTGGAGTTCCGCGCCTCCATCATCATCGGATCGGGGTTGCTCTCCTTCGAACTGCTGCGGAATCTCGTCAACAAGCTGCCGGCCATGGTCACGCCGCGCTGGGTGCGGACGCCGGCCCAACCCATCGCGATCGATGATGTCGTAGCCTACCTGACCCACGGACTCGATCTCGACGAGGAGGGCAGCGCCGTGTTCGAGATCGGCGGGCCCCGGCAGGTGACCTACCGCGAGTTGATGCACGAATACGCCCGCCAGATCGGTGTCCGGCGCGTCATGATTCCGGTCCCCCTCCTCAGCCCCCGGCTCTCGAGTCTGTGGCTCGGTCTGGTGACGCCGGTCTACGCGCGCGTGGGCCGGAAGCTCGTCACCAGCCTCCGCAACGAAACGGTCGTCCGCGACGCCGGGGCGCTGGAGCGGTTCCCGGTCCGTCCCCTTGGGGTGGGCGAGGCGATTTCCCGCGCGCTGCGCGAGGAAGACCGGGAGATGGCCCGGACGCGCTGGAGCGACGCCGTGTCCTCGAGCGGCGGGGGGGCGCACTGGGGCGGAACACGCTTCGGCTCCCGCATCGTCGACCGGCAACAGGCCGTCGTCGGGGCCGAAACGGCCCGCGCTTTCGCTCCGATCCAGCGAATCGGCGGGTCCCGCGGCTGGTACTTCGCGAACTGGCTGTGGGCGTTGCGGGGCGCCGCGGACCTGCTCGTGGGCGGCGTCGGCATGCGTCGCGGCCGACGACATCCGATCGACGTGCGGCCGGGAGACCCACTCGACTTCTGGCGCGTCGAAGCGTTCGAGCCCGACCGCCTCCTGCGTCTAAAGGCCGAGATGAGGGTGCCCGGCCGCGCCTGGCTCCAGTTCGAGGTGGAGCCCACGGAGGAGGGAAGCCGCGTCACGCAAACAGCGGTCTTCGACCCCCTCGGTCTGGGCGGACTGCTCTACTGGTACGGCCTCTACCCCGTCCACTGGCTGATCTTCCGCGGCATGCTCCGGGGAATCCTGCGCCGCGCGGCGACCGGCGTCGGCTGGCGAAACTTGCAATCAGCCGACAGGTAAACTTGCAATCAGCCGCTACCCGAGTCTCCTGCGAGGTCACTTCATGTCCGAGATCGAACATCAGAAGCTGGATATCATGACGCTGATCGACCGCGCACCGTGGCGAGAGGCGGTGACGTATCGCGACACGTGGCCGCACGAATACGTCGTCAGCAAGAAGCACGGGCAGCAGGAACTCCTCGCTGCGTTCTGCGAACGGATCGGGCGGGGCGAGGGCGTCACCTGTCATTTCTTCCATCAGACACGCCAGTACCTGTTCCTGGGCGAATACAAGTACTGGACGATGACGGAGTGCGCGGACATCGATCCGGACGGTGACTACGTCCTGAACCGCGCTCTTCTCTACCGGGACCGCCGCGATTTCGCGATCCGGCACGGCGATACCGGCAAGCGCGATGGCTGAGGCGGCGGCCCCTACGGAAGCCGGGTAACCCCCCAGGCGTCGAATACGGCGTCGGTCGATACGATCGACAGGTCGCGCCGGAGGGCCTGCGAGGCGAGCATCCGGTCGAACGGATCACGATGTGGTCCGGGCAGATGCCCGGCCCGAGCGGCGTCGGCAACGTTGATGGCCAGCTCTTCAAAGCCCTGTGCGACGATGTGACCGGCGACGTCGAGCGCTATGGCTTCGCACCCCGGCAACCTTCCGATCCGGTACTTCGTGGCGATTTCCCAGGCCGATGCCGCGCTGACCAGGATCCGGTTGTGCTCGTCGGCGATGCGCGAGCGTGCCGCGTCGGACAGCCGCTCGCTGTCCGAGATCCACCACAGGAACGCATGCGTGTCCAGCAGGAGGCGCACCGCTATCCGCCTTCCCAGGCCGCCAGTTCCTCTTCCGGCAGCGTGTCGAAGAAGCTGTCGGGAACGACGATCCTGCCCTTCAGCACATCCGGCTGGCGCTTGCCGGGGGGCTTGCAGGCTACGAGCCGCGCCACCGGTTCGCCGCGCCGGGCGATCACGACATCCTCGCCCGCCTCGACCTGCGCCAGCAGTCTCGAGAGCTGCGTCTTGGCTTCGTGGACGTTCACAACGCGCGTCATCTTTCCCCCGGAACCGGTGCCTTAGCTAGAAACTTAGTCATATCGCGATGGCGGTCAAACCACCCGGTGTTCCGGGAAAGCGGGCGAGGGTCGGCCCCGCGTGGGGTCGAGCGTGGTTCCCTCCACGGAGCGGACCGTGCAGGTTACTCTGCCCATCGGGCATCAACGCCCGGAGGCGGATTACACACTCACCCGGAGTTTCTCATGATTGCTCAACAGACTGTCATGCAGTTCGACCATATCGTTGCGGGTTGTCGTGCCATGCTGGAAGCCGTGCCCGACGACCGCCTCGACTGGCGTCCGCACGACAAGTCCTGGACCCTGGGCGAGCTGGCGACCCACGTCGCGATGATTCCAAACTGGACGACGCCGACGCTGACGATGTCCGAGTTCGACATCGACCCCGAGGGCGGCGGCCCGCCACAGAACCCCGTGCTCAAGTCCTCCGCCGAACTCGTCGCCGCCCTCGAGGAGAGCGTGGCGGGAGCCCGCGAGACAATTGAAGCGACCTCGGATGAGACCTTCGGGAGTTCGTGGACGATGAAGGTCGGCGGCGAGGATCGCTTCTCGATGCCCAAGGCCGTCGTGATGCGGAGCTTCATCCTCGACCACCTGATCCACCACCGGGCGCAACTGGGCGTCTATCTGCGCCTCCTCGATGTGCCGGTGCCGCAGATGTTCGGGCCCACCGCGGATTACCCGGATATGTGACGGAGGAGGCGAGAAGGGGGGAACGTGTCGCGAAGGGGCGCCGCCGCCTCAGTCCAGGAGCTTCAGCCAACCCTGCAGTTCGCTGGCCTTGTAGGCCTGGCGGCTGATCGATTCGCGATTGACGTCGTTGAGTTCGGTGGGACCCCGGTCGCGGATCGCGCCCTCCTCGGCGGCGGCGGCGTAGGCCTCTTCGGCCCTCTCCACGGCTTCGACGAAGTCCCCGGCCGCGCGGTGCACGAGGGCGGCGGCATCCGCCTTCGCCTCCCGGACCGTTTCCAACCGCTCCTCGGCCCTCTTCACCGCGAGGGTGGCGTGCGCCAGCGCCCGGTACGCCGCGTCGTACACCTCTTCCTTCGACATCGCCCTCTTGTAGGCGTCGAGAGCCCTCTTCTCCGGATCCTTCATCTCGCGTCCCTCATGTACTGGGTCCGCGTGCGACCGCACGCCCATGGGAAGATAGCGCGCAGGCTCGGCCGGCGAACACCTCACGCGGGGGAGTTTGCTAGGGGAAGCGGCTGCGATCGATGCCGGGGATGATCCGGAGCGCGTTTTCGAAGTACACCTTGCGCAGGACCTCCTCGGGGAGGTCGAGACCGTACATGCGCCAGAAGGCGTGATACTTCCGGTAGTAGGGGAAATACTCGTCGTCGGTCTCCAGCACGCGGAAATAGGTCGGGTACTCGTCCGGCGCCCAGGAATCCTTCCCCATCAGGATGCGGTCCTGATACCTGATGAAGAACTCGCGCGCAAAGCGCGGCTGCCGGCCCGGCTCGTAGATCACCGCCCCCAGCCCGACGTTCATGTTGGGGATCTCGTCCAGCAGGCGCCCGAGACGGCCGAGATCGTGGCCGAGCCACGCGAGGTGGGCGGCGATGAAGGTCGTCTCCGGATGCTGGCGGAACATGTTCAACTGTTCGCCCAGCACCTGCTCGAATGTGTGGGGGCCCGTCTGCCTGCGGCGCGGGCGGAGGCGGAGTTCGAGCCAGCGCTCGTTGCGTTCGTCCATTGGTTCCCAGAACTCCGCCGGGTCCGCCGAATGGATGAGGACGGGGATGCCGAGCTCCCCCGCCTTCGCCCAGATCGGGTCGAGACGGGGGTCGTCCACCGGGACACGCCGGTCGGCGGCATCGGTGATCCACAGCCCCAGGCTCTTGAAGATCTTGAGGCCGCGGGCGCCGGCTGCGACATCGGCCTCGAGGCGGGCCGCCGCGAGCGCGCCGAACTCGGGGTCTTCGATGTCACCGAAGTCGACGTTCGCGAACACGACGAAACGTCCGGGATACGCCGCCTCGAAAGCTTCGATCTGTCGCGCGAGCTGCCTTCCGGTCCCCCCGCTCAGGTTCACGCCGACCGCGAGGTTGAGCGCGTCCATGTCGCGTACGAGCTGGTCCATCTGCGTCCGGGGCATCATCCCGTTGAGGTGCAGGTGGACATCCACGAAGGGGAAGGCGGCGCGCGCTACGGGGTTCTCGGGCACGACGAGCGTCGAGTGCGGATCGTACGCCTCTATCGTCATCGGCGGGGAGGTGTCGGGAGGCACGGGCGGCGGCCCGCGCCTCACCTGCGCATCGAGAGGCCAGACGCTCCCGAGCATGATCACCATGGCCGCCGCTGTCTGCGCTCGCGTCATCCCCTGGCCTCCCTCACCCCCTGAAGTGCGCGGCGATCCGGTCCGCCAGCGCGGTGATCATCTTCTCTCCCAGCTCCGCCGTAGCCCCCCGCGCATCGCCGAGGATGCCGTTCGGCGTCACGCTTCTGAAGCCCTCGCTGAGCACGCGGCGGATGAGTTCCGGCTCCTCGCTCGGTGTCGTCAGCTGGCCGCACGCGGCGAGTTCCTCGCGCACGAGACCGTCGTGCAGCGCCATCATGATCGAGGTCTCCGCGATGTCGGCGTGCCCGCCCACGCGGTAGCCCAGACCGGCCTCCGCCTCGGCGATCCCGCGCCACGTCCCGATCACCTCGATCAGGTCCGCGTAGACATCAACGGAACAGTCGGGCCCCACCGCTTCGTTGAAGGCGTCGTGCGCCTCGGCGAGCGGGGCGAAGTTGCCACCGTGCGAGGGGACGAAGCAGACCCGCCGGAAGCCGTGTTGCGCGAGGCTCAGGCAGTAGTCGCGGCAGACGGCGAGGAAGGTGTCCTTCCCGAGGGAGACGGTGCCGGGGAACGCCAGGTGATGGTCCGACCAGCCGATCCGGATCGTGGGGGCGACGAGCGCGTCCCCGAGCCGCCGGGCGATCTCGACCGCCAGCCGGTCACCGTGCTCGGAGTCCATGAACAGAGGCAGGTGAGGCCCGTGTTGCTCCACCGCGCCCGCCGCGACGACGACGGTGGTGACCCCGGCCTCGATCGCCGCCCCGATCTCGGGCGAGGTCATCCGTTCCATCCGTATCTCGACCGACATGGGTGTCGCTCCGGCTCGCTGGGCTGGAAGGTAGGAGGGGCGCGGAGTCCCGCACCTGTCGCGAGCCGAAGATCCACCGACCCGGGCGGGGGCGCTACCCTGAGGACGAGGCTCGTGCGGCGGGCCTACGTGCGGCTACTTCGACGTCGCCAGGTCAAACTCGGGGATGCTCACGTCGCTCCATGTCTCGCAGGAAACGCGACTCACGCCCGCCCGGTCGTGGAGTTCGACTGAACATTCGTCGGGTCCACCCATGTGCAGCCTGGCCCCCATCGTGAGTCCCCGGACGTACACGGTGTATCCACCGAGCGCGGCCCACTCGGTCACAAACATCTCTTTGGGGTCCACGCCGTTCGCCAGAGCGAGGGCCTTTTGCAGGCCGATGATGTTCCCCATCGCAGCCTCGGAGCGCCGGTCGTGATCCCTTCCCGAGATCCGGATGCGGATATCGAACTCCCGGGGCACCTGTCCATCGAGATCGATCGATGCGCCCAACCTGGCAAGACGCGGGACGAAGGCCCTGGTGAAGGACGCGGCCGCGTCTCTCGTGAGCTGGCCGTCCGCAGCGAGCGAATCCATGTGGGACGTGAGCGCGTCCGCGAACCTGCGACTCTCAGCTTGCGAATCGGATGTCAGTCCGAAACCCGACTCCGCGGGCGTCAGCGCCGCGTCGGGGAAGCCTGCTTCCGACCGGTCGGTGCAGTAGACAAGACCCACGGCGAGCACGCACACGGCGCAGCCCCGCATCGCGCCGCGGAACCAACGGGCGGCCGACACAGGTTCGTTCGACATGATCATCCTGAGCCTCTCTTCGAGTTTCGCTCCGCGCCTGTCGGCATGTGCCGCACTGGCGAAAGCCGGTGGCCGGGGCGTGGGGAGTGCGGTCATGAGATCGATGGCTCGGAGTAGCGATCCGCCGTAGGCTCGACGTCCGGCCTCGACCGAGGACACCGCCAGCGCATCGGTGCAGAACTCCTCGGCTACCCGCAGCCGGCGGCGCGCCCACCAGGCCACCGGGTTCCACCAGAACGCGGCGCACGCCAGCCATTCGAGCCAGCGCACCAGGTGATCGCGTCGCCGAACGTGGGCGAGTTCGTGCGCGAGGATACAGCGGAGTTCGTCTTTCGAGAGAGCCGCGAGCAGAGTCGCCGGAACGAGGACGCGTACCGGCCCGAAGGTCCACCACACCATGGGCGAGATGTGCGCGTGCGTCGTGTGGACTGCCGGGATGCGGCGGAGACCGAGCGAAGCACCGATCTCGTCCGCCAGCCGCTGGACTTCGGGCGAAACGATCTGCGCAGCCACGGTCATCCGGCGCCGAAACCGCGCGGTCCTTGTCAGCGTGCCCGCGAGTACAGCCACGGTGCCCAAGAGCCAGAGCCAGACGACCGCCGGCTTCCCGACGACAGCGCCCAGGTCGGCGTGGACGCCTCCGAGCGCCGGCGCCTGCGCCACCGTGCTGAAGGCATCAGGCGCCGGTGAGACCACGCCCCCCGCCATTGGGGCCAAGAGGGGGATCGAGACGAGCGGCGGCATGACCAACGCAGCCAGCGTCAGGAGCCAGAGCGCATGCGACACCGCGGGTCGGCGAACGTGGCGCTGCACGATCCACGCCGCTCCCGCCAGGAGGACGGAAACGGCCAGCTTGCTGGCCCCGATCTGGAGGATCAGATCCGTCATCCTTCCTCCAGGATCCTCCGCAGGCGCTCGATCTCCTCCGGCGCGAGCTTCCGCTCTTCGATCAACTGCGTGATCATGGGGACCAACGAGCCGCCCGTGACGCGGTCGGCCAGCGCCTCCAGGCGCCCGGACGCGTACGCCTCGCGGCTGATCTGTGCCGAAAAGAGCTGAGTCCCGAGACTGCCGTCACGGTGGACGAATCCCTTGTCCTCCAGCCGCTGCAGAAGTCGCTGGATGGTGCCGTGCGCCGACCTCGTGGCGTCCGGATAGAGCTGTTCGCGGAGCCGGCGCGCCGTGAGGCGCCCCTCCTTCCAGAGTTGCTCCATGACCGCGAGTTCGGCGTTGGCCAGACGCGGCGTCGTCATGTGGGTCCCTTTCTCGATCGGCTTCAGTCTGGGGCGTTGGGCGCTCGACCCCCCGCACTATCTCTTAGAGCGCCAACTTCACGACGACATGTCGTAAGTTTACGACGTGATGTCGTAACGGTCAAGCGGCGCACTTTGAGACGGGTCGAAAGCGAGGTCACCGAAGGCCCCCGTTTCAGATTCCGGTGGGTTCATCTATTGTATTCGGGCTGTATGGTCGGGTGGGGTGGCCGGTGTCGGTTCCTTCGCCCGTGCCCTCCCTCCCGCAGGACCCCCAGTCGAACGAGGTAAGGAACATGCGTACGCGCTCAGGGCTCCCGGTCGCAGTGACTCTTCTTGCGGTGCTCGCCCTCACCGCTGCCCCTCTTCCCGCTCTGGCCCAGGACGCCGATCTGCAGGCGGCCGTCCAGGCACTCGAATGGCGTGAAATCGGCCCCACGATCATGGGCGGCCGGATCGCCGACCTCGCGGTCGACGAGGCCGATCCCTCCACCTTCTACGTCGGCGTCGCGACGGGCGGGGTGTGGAAGACGATCAACGGCGGGTCGACCTTCGAGTCGATGTTCGACGACCAGCCAATGCTGTCCGTCGGGGACATCACCCTCGCCCCCTCGAACCCGAACGTCGTGTGGGTCGGGTCGGGAGAGCCGCAGAACCGGCAGTCCTCGCCGTGGGGGATGGGCGTGTTCCGGTCGACGGACGCCGGTCGGACGTGGACCCATCTCGGACTCGAGGCGACGAACCACATCTCCCGCATCCAGGTGCACCCGCGGAATCCGGATGTGGCCTACGTGGCGGCGATGGGTCGCCTGTGGGGCTCGAACCCCGAGCGCGGCGTGTACCGGACGATGGACGGAGGCGAGACGTGGGAACTCGTCCTCCATGTCGACGAGCACACGGGTGCGATCGACCTCGCCATGGATCCGGGCGATCCGATGACGCTGTTCGCGGCGATGTACCAGCGGCAGCGGACGCTGTGGGGCTTCAACGGCGGCGGTCCGGGCGGCGGCATCTACCGGACGATGGACGGCGGCGACAACTGGACGAAGCTCGCCGGCGGCCTGCCGGAGGGTGACGTCGGCCGCATCGGGCTCGACATCTACCGCGGCGACGGGAACCTCGTGATGGCGATCGTCGAAGCCGACGCGCGAGCCCCGGGTGGGGGTGGCGGTCCGCAGGGTCCCGGAGACCCCGACCGCAAGACGGGGACCTACAAGTCGACCGACCGCGGCGAGACGTGGGTGCAGACCAGCACGACCAACAACCGTCCCATGTACTACAGCCAGATCCGCATCGACCCGAACGATCCCGAACGGATCTATCTGGGCGGATCGAGCCTGTACCGCTCCTCGGACGGCGGGAACAACTTCACGCCCGACGCGGCCTCCGAGGTCCACTCCGACCACCACGCGCTGTGGATCAACCCGGCGAACTCCGACCACCTGATCCTCGGCGGCGACGGCGGCGTCTCCATCAGCTGGGACCGCTCCGACAACTGGCGTCAGCTCACGAACCTCCCGCTCGCGCAGTTCTACGAGATCGGCGTCGACAACCGCGACCCGTATCACGTGTGCGGCGGTCTGCAGGACAACGGCTCGTGGTGCGGTCCCTCGGACACCTGGTCGAACCAGGGGATCCGGCCCCGCGACTGGTACAACATTGGGAGCGGCGACGGCTACTTCACCGTCCTCCACCCCAACGGCGAGACGATGCTCGCGGAGTCCCAGAACGGGAACCTGATGCGGACGAACCTGAAGACGGGCGAGCGCCTGCGCATGCGGCCGCTGGGCCGTCCCGGGGAGGATGAGGAGGATCCGCCCGACTACCGCTGGAACTGGGATACGCCGGTCGAGGTGTCGCCGGGCGACCCGAACACGGTCTACTACGGCGGAAACGTGGTGTTCAAGTCGACGGATTACGGGCAGACGTGGGAGCAGATCTCCCCCGACCTGACGAAGGCCATCGACCGCCAGACGCTCGAGATCATGGGCGTCCTCGGCTCCGAGCCGATGATGTCGGCCAACGACGGGACGTCGACCTTCGGCAACATGATCTCGATCGAGGAATCGCCCCTCGATCCGATGGTCGTGTACGCGGGCACCGACGACGGAAACCTGCAGGTGACGCGGGATGGCGGCGCGAATTGGACGAACGTGGCGCCGAACATGCCGGGCGTGCCGGATCAGCTGTACATGACCCGCATCGTGGCCTCGCACGCCGACGCCGGCACTGTGTGGGTGGCGGGGGACAACCACCGCAACGATGACATGGCCCCGTACCTGTACGTGTCGAACGACTTCGGCGAGTCGTGGCGCGCGGTAAGGGACGGGATCCCGGACGGCTGGTCGCTGAACGCGCTGGCGCAGCACCCGCGCGCGGCGAACCTCCTCTTCGCCGGCAACGAGATCGGCACGTACTTCTCGATCGACGCCGGGAACTCGTGGCATCCGCTGCTGCGGAACATGCCGCCCGCGCCGGTGGACGACATCAAGATCCAGGAACGCGAGAACGACCTCGTCATCGGCACGCACGGGCGCGGGATCTGGATCATGGAGGACATCACGCCGCTCGAGGAGTTGAGCCAGGAGGTGCTGGCCTCCGAGGTGCACCTCTTCTCGACCCAGTCGGCGGTCGCCTACAACCCGTACACGCCGCAGGGCTGGACGCCGGGCGTATGGGAGGCGGACAACCCGCCTCCGGGCGCTCGCATCCGCTACTGGCTGGGCAGCGACCTGCCGGATGCCCCGATGGCGGACGAGGAAGGCGGCGAAACCGGTGAGCGGATCGTCACCGGCGGTCCGTCGGCCAACGGCGATGCCATGGCCCCCGCGGCCGCGATGGCCGGCAACGCGGCGATCACGATCCTCGACTCGGACGGTTCCGTGATCCGCGAACTCGAGGGTGGCGGCGACCGCGGCCTCAACGAGGTCATGTGGGATCTGCGCTACGAACCCCCGCCGGCCGCGCCGGGCGGTGGCGGATTCTTCCGCGCCGGTGCCACGGCACCGAGAGTTCTCCCGGGGACGTACACGGCCCGGCTGGAGGCGGCCGGCCAGACGATGGAGACCTCGGTCACCGTGCGGCTCGATCCGCGCGTGAACATCAGCAATGGCGACCTCATGGCGCGGCAGGAAGCGCTCATGAGCGCCTATGCGCTGGCGAAGCCGACCAACGAGGGACTGCAGGCGCTGAGCCGGATGCGCGAACACCTTTCCTCCATCGAGGACCAGCTCGAGGACCACGACGTGTCCGAGTCGCTGACGGCGGAAGTCGAAGCCGTGGGCGAGGAGCTGGACGAGATCGGAGACGAACTCGACAGGGCGCGAAGCGGCGCCGGCGTCTCCGGCGGCCTCTCCGGCTATCACACGGCGCCAACGGCCGACATGCTTTATCAGCTCGAGCGAGGCTGGGATACGCTGCCCGGCGCCATCGACCGCCTCAACGCCGTCATAGAGGACCGGATGCCGGCGCTCTACTCGGCACTGCAGGCGGCGGGGGTCCGCCCCGACCTCGGCGACCCGGTGCAGGTACCGATGCCGCCGATGCGCTGACGCAGCCGCCGGACCGTCACGGCCGGGAGTCGACCCACTTCCGCCGAAGCCGCCCGCCGCGAACCCGGAAACTCGGGCTCGCCGGCGGGCGGCGGCGCTTCCGACAGAGACGGCTTTTGGCTTCACCGCTACGTCGTCGCCATAATGGGCGCCCAAACTCTGCACATGATTTGCGCAAGGAGAGTCCGCAAATGTCGTTCTTCGCCCCCCATCGGACCGTACCCCGCGGCGCCCTGCCGGCCGTCGCGATCGCCCTCGGAATCCTGGTCGCCCGGCCCGGCTTCGCCCAGGAGCTGACGACGCCCGAGGCGTTCTTCGGCCACGAGATCGGCGCCGACTACGAACTCCCGGATTACGGCGACCTCACCCGCTATTGGGAGACGCTGGCCGCCGAATCGCCGCGCATGACGCTGCAGTCGATCGGGACGACGGCCGAGGGCCGCGATCAGCTGATGGCGATCGTGACCTCCCCGGAGAACCACGCGAACCTGGACGAGTACCGGGAGATCTCCGCCCGTCTCGCGCTCGCGAGGGGGGTCTCCGAGGAGGAGGCGCGGGCGCTCGCCGGACGCGGCAGGGCGATCGTGTGGATCGACGGCGGCCTCCACGCGACCGAGGTGCTGGGTGCGCAGCAGCTGATGGAGACGCTGTGGCAGTTCGTGAGCGGGACGGACGACGAGACGATGCGGATCCTCGACGACGTCATCATCCTCTTCGTCCACGCGAACCCCGACGGGATGGACCTCGTCTCGAACTGGTACACGCGGATCGAGGAGAAGACGGAGCGCAGCACGCGCGGCATTCCCGTCCTCTACCAGAAGTACGTGGGACATGACAACAACCGCGACTTCTACTCGTCCTTCCAGCCGGAATCGGAGAACATGAACCGGCAGATGTACCGGACGTGGTATCCGCAGATCGTCTACAACCACCACCAGACGGGGCCGACGGGGACCGTCCTCTTCGCGCCTCCCTTCCGCGATCCCTTCAACTACAACATCGACCCCATGGTCATCACGGGGATCGATCTCGTGGGGTCGGCCATGCACTCGCGCTTCACGGAGGAGGGGAAGCCGGGAGCGACGCGGCGGCGTGGTGCGAACTACTCCACCTGGTGGAACGGCGGCCTGCGCACGACGCCCTACTTCAAGAACATGATCGGGCTTCTCACGGAGACGATCGGAAACCCCACACCGATGGAGATCCCGCTCATCCTCGAGCGGGTCCTGCCCAACGACAATCTGCCCGCCCCGATCGAGCCGCAGCCGTGGCACTTCCGGCAGTCGGTCGACTACTCGGTGACCGCGAACAAGGCGGTGCTGGACGTGGCCTCGCGCTACCGGGAGACGTTCCTGTATCGCATCTGGCGCATGGGGATGAACTCGATCGAGCGGGGAAGCGAGGACAGCTGGACGATCCACCCGAGGCGCGTGGACTGGCTGCGCCAGGAGATGCGGGCCGGGGCGGGGGAGACGGACTTCGCCCGCAACGTCGGTGGCTTCGGCGGCAGCCGCGGCACGCGCGCGGACTACGAGAAGCTGTTCGACCCCGACCTGCGCGACCCGCGCGGGTACATCCTCCCCTCGGACCAGGCCGACTTCCCGACCGCGACGAAGTTCGTCAACGCGCTGCTCGAGAACGGCGTCATCGTGGAGCGGGCGACCTCGGATTTCACGGTCGAAGGGAAGGAGTATCCCGCGGGCTCGTACGTGGTCCAGGGCGCGCAGGCGTTCCGGCCGCACGTGCTCGACATGTTCGAGCCGCAGGACCACCCCGACGACTTCCTCTATCCGGGGGCCTCCCCGACCCCGCCGTACGACAACGCGGGGTGGACGCTCGCGATCCAGATGGGGGTCGAGTTCGACCGCATCCTGGAGGGCTTCGACGGGCCCTTCGAGGAGATCACCGACTGGAACGCGAGCCCAATGCCGGGCGTCGTTGCGGACGCGGATGGGGCGGACGGCTTCCTGTTCAGCCACGAGGCGAACGACGCGTTCACGGCGATCAACCGGCTCCAGGCCTCGGGGCACGAGGTCTACTGGCTCACCGCGGCGCTGCGCGAAGGCGGTCGGATGCACCCGGCCGGCACCTTCTACGTCAAGAACCGGCGCGGCACGGGCGACGCGGTCACGGCGCTGGCCGGCGAACTGGGAATCAGTTTTCGGGGTCTGGCGAACGACCCGGACGCGGACGCCCTGCGCCTGCGGGCGCCCCGGATTGCGCTCTGGGACACGTACGGCGGCTCCATGCCGTCGGGATGGATTCGCTGGATTCTCGAGCAGTACGGGTTCACGGAGTATGAACTCGTCTTCCCGCAGCGGCTGAACGCCGGCGGGCTGAGCGACGACTACGATGTCATCATCTTCCCGCAGGGCGCCATCGGTTCGCAGTTCGAGGAGGTCTTCGCCGGCGTGCCCGATTCCGTCCGGCAGGAGATGATGCGCCAGTTCGGGTTCGGCGCCCCGGACCCGGAGACGATTCCCGAGGAGTACCGGGACCGGCTGGGCCGCGTGACCCCCGCGACGACGATGCCGGCGCTGGTCGAATTCCTCGAGGACGGCGGCTCGATCGTCACGATCGGCGGCTCCACCTCACTCGGGCAGGGGCTCGGGCTCCCGCTCGAGGACCACCTCGTGAAGGACGGGCAGCCACTGGGCCGCGACGAGTACTACGTGCCCGGGTCGATCCTGGAGGTCACGGTGGACAACTCGCGCCTCGTCGCGACGGGAGTTCCGTCGACGCTCCCGGTGTCGTTCAACAACAGCCCGGTGTTCAGCGTCACGGCGCTGGCGGCGGGAGACAACGGCGCGAACGGTGTGACGCCGCTCGCCTGGTTCGACACCGACCAACCGCTCATCAGCGGCTGGGCCTGGGGCCAGGAGTACCTCCAGGGCGGCGTGACGATGGCCGAGGCCGAGGTGGGCGACGGGCACCTCTACCTGTTCGGCCCGCTCATCACCCGGCGCGCGCAGCCGCACGGCACCTTCAAGCTCCTCTTCAACGCCATCGCCCTTTCGACCGCCGAGCCCGAGCGGCCCTAGGGCGCGGAACCGGCGCTCGAGGGCTCGGACGGCACGATTCGGGGGATCCGGTCGGCGGTCGCCGACCGGATCTGTCGCGTTGACAGCGAGTTGAGGCACGCGAACACGTTGGGGTTGTTCGCTCGCCGCATCCCTGCGGCGTACCTTGTACGTGTCGACCCCGGAGGTATCGTTGCGAAGAAGGAGCGCCGCATGAGCGGCGAGATGATCGCGATCATTGCAGCCGCCATCGCGCTGGCCGGTGTCATGGTTCCGGGCATGCGCGGGATGCGGCGCGACATGCTCCAGTTGGAAGCCCGGCTCACGAAGCGGATGTCGGAGCAGGAGACGCGGCTCACGGAGCGGATGTCGGAGCAGGAGAACCGGCTTACCGAGCGGATGGCGACTCTGGAGACGAAACTCACCGAACGGATGACGCGACTGGAGACGACGCTCACCGAGCGCGTGGCTCGCCTCGAGGGACTGTTCGAGGGGTCAATGCGCACCCAGGGGCCGCGCAAGACGCGGCACTAGACGTCGTCGGAGGTGGCCGACCGCTCCCCCCCTATGCCGTCGTCCTCTCTGTCCGTCATCCTCAGCACCTACAACGCGCCGGACGAACTGGAACGCACGCTCTGGGGCTATTCGGCGCAGACGCGCACGGATTTCGAGGTGGTCGTCGCCGATGACGGCTCGGGGCCGGAAACCCGCGACAGGATCGAGGGTCTGCAAGCGTCCACCGGACTGGCGATCTCCCACGTCTGGCAGAAGGACGACGGGTTCAGGAAATGTCGCATCCTGAACCGGGCGATCGTCGAGGCCCGAGGAGAATACCTCATCCTCAGCGACGGCGACTGCATCCCGCGCGACGATTTCGTGAGTACGCACGCCCGGCTTGCCAGACGGGGGTTCTTCCTTTCGGGCGGGAGAGTTCGCCTCGCCAGCGCGGCCGGGACGCGCATCGAGAGGGACGATGTGCTCGACGGCTCGCTGTTCGACGCGTCGTGGCTCCGTGACCGTGAGGCGCTCTTGCGCGGGCGCGAACGGAGCAAATTGACACGCTCACAGCGCCGCGCCGAGTGGTTCGATCGCTTGACGACGACCCGCGCGACCTGGAACGGACACAACGCGTCGGCGTGGAAGACCGACCTCCTGCGCGTGAATGGCTTCGACGAGCGGATGACCTACCCAGTCGAAGACCGCGAACTCGGCGAGCGCCTCCGTAACGCCGGGGTTCGTCCGCTACAGGCTCGGCATCGGGCGGTCTGCGCCCACGTCGAGCACGACCGTCCGTGGCTCGATCCCGCAGCGCAGGCAACGAACGAACGGCTGCGCGCCGAGACCCGGGGCATGCCCAGTCCGCTCCAGATCTTTCAAGGCCTCACGCGCGGTCGCGACTGGACCGAGCACGGGATCCGCAAGGGTCCGCGACCCGCGGCTCACAAGTAGCGGTCGAGGCCCGGTTCGGCGCGGACCCCGTCGGATCGGAGCCGGCGCTCGAAGCGCTCGCGGCTGGCGGGATCGGGCGGGCGGGACTCGTGCCAGAGGTGGAGGACGGGGACGGCGTAGCGGCCTTCCTTGCGGCGTACCCCGCTCCGGATGAGGCGCACGACGAGATCGTTGTCCTCGAAGCCCCAGCCCCGGAAGCCCTCGTCGAACCCGTTCACCGCCAGGAAGTCCGAGCGCCACAGGGCGAGATTGCATCCCTTGACGCCACGCCACCGTCGCGGCGATACCTGGCGCAGAGGTCCCAGCGGCAACCGCAGCAGCGGGGTGAACCGGTCCGCGCGCCCCCGGAGCCATTCGCCAAGCCAGCGGGCGGCACTCCAGCGCCCGATTGCGGGCCCCCGCTCGATCGCGACCCGCGAGAGTCCGGGCTCGAGCCTCACCCGGCTGCCGTGGACGAAGTGCCCCGCCTCGGCGAGCCGTGCATGACCTTCCACGTAGTCCGGCCGCACGAGACAGTCGCCGTCAAGGAAGATCAGGTACGGCTGTTCGGTCGCGGCGGCGGCCCGGTTTCGGATCGCGGCCAGGCGATACCCACGGTCCTCCTGCCGCACGTGCAGCACGCGCGGGCCGGGTTCTTCGGCCAGACGCGCAACGAGTTTGCGCGTGTCCGGGCCGGAGCCGTCGTCCGCCACGACGATCTCGAACCAGCGGTACGTCTGTTCGGCGAGACTCCGCAGGACCGCGCCGAGCGCGTCGGGCCGGTCGTAGGTCGAGACGATGACCGCGACGCCGGGGCCGTCTGACGCCTTCACTCCAGGTATCCCGCGCGCTTCATGACTGGGCCGAAGGCGGCTTCGATCCGGGCCGCGTCCGCCGGATCCATCTCATCCTTCCAACCCTCCGTCTTCCCCCGGCGAATGAACCGCCCTTCGCCCCGAGCCCGCCCGGCGTAGGCCTCCGCCCCGTGGCGCCCCTCCACCTCGCGCATGGCCTCGAACGATCCGCGCGCCACCGCCCGGGAGAGCCTCGCTTCGAACCCCGGTGACGTTGCCGCGGGAACGTCCTCCACGAACTCCGCGACCCGCCGGAGGGCCGCCTCCCGATCGTGCACCAGATCCTCGTAGCGCACGACGCACATTCGCTCACCGCGTTCCGCGCGCCGAAGCGCGGCCCCGACCTGCCGGTCCCAGCGCCCCAGGTGCCGGTGCCAGGAGTCGAACGGGTCGGCGCCCGAGAGGTATCCGTCGATGAACCTCGAGAGCGTCATGTCACGGTCGTCGAACATCGTAACGAACATGTGCCAGAAGGAGACGAGAACCGCCCGAGGGTCGCGCACGAGATAGAGGGTCCCCGGATAGCGGCGCGAATAGCGAGGGTACTCGTTCCGGAACACCCTCGGATCCGGGAGGTGGCCGTGCGCGGCGATCGCATGGTCGTGACCGTGCACGAAGGGGACGTGATCGCCGACGTTGTACAGGTTCACGTCTCCCTCGCGATCGTCGGACAGAAACACGGCCAGCATGTAGGCGAGCCACGTGTTCCCCGATTTCGGGTGTCCCACGAGGAACACATCCGTGCGTCGCAGGGAACGGAGGAATCGAGGTTCCCGCAGCCGGTTCCGCAGCCCGTCGCGCAGCCGGTAATACCCGATCCGGCGCTTGCCGCGACCGAACCAGCGTTTGAAGGCCGGGACCGGGCGGCGCCGAGCCCGGGGCGGGTCGAGCTTCGGCGGCCGGTTCACCGGGACCACGGAACCTGCCGTCCGATGAGTTCCGAGACTTCTTCCGCGTCGAACGCGTACTCCCGTTCGAAATGGTCGCGGACCCAGTCCGGCATGGGGACCGGAGCCGAAGCGTTCACCGGCTGCTCCAGCGACTCCCCGCCCGCCACGACGACCTTCGCCTCGAGGAATCCAAGGAGATCGCGTATCAAGGCCGCGGGCTCCTCGCGAACCTCGTCCAGGAAGCCGAAGAAGAAGTGGTCGCGCGGGAAGTACTCGAGCCACGCCCGCAGGCAGGTCGCGTAGTCGCTGCGCCGCCGGACCGGGTCGCTGTCGAAGAACGAGACGAGTTCGTCTCGGCCCACGGACTCCAGGGGTTTGCCGCGCCACCGCGGAAAGCCGTTGCGCGCCTGCGACCAGGCGCGCTCGATCGGGTCACGCATCATGAAGATCAGTCTGACGTCGGGCATCCACTCGGCGACGCGCCGGATCACCTCCGGTTCGAGCACGGCATACGCGGGTGTGATCTCGCCCCGGATCCTGCCGCTGCCCCGGGCTCGGACGAAGCGGGCGAGATACCTGAGCTGGTTGATTCGATCCCGTGCCGAGCCGCTCGCACCCGGCGTACCGAGTTTGCGGTCGAAGAAGTGGATTTCCTTGCGGCCCATGCGGATCTGCGGGTGGCCCGCGAGTTGCGCCGCCACCCAGCTCGTCCCCGCTCGTGTGGCGCCGATCCCGAGAAACCGAGGCATCCAGCGCGACACCGCACGCTTGCGCGCCGGAGGCTTGCTCCGTCTCTCTCCGCCCGACTTGCCTGGCCCCGTCGCATCGATCTGGTCGTCGTGGAAGGTCGCAGGCAGGCCATGCACCGCGCCGCCCGCCCGACCCTCGCGCAGCCACTGAAACGACGCCCATTCCCGCTGCTTGCGGGGTGACGGAAACTCCGTCGTCGACCAGTGATCGAACTCCGCTTCGTCCAAGAACTTGAGCTCGTAGAAACAGACGGGTGCGAAGTGGTGCGTGCGCAGCCAGCGGGGACGGATCAACTCCTCCCAGTGTTCCCTCTTGTGAAACCTCACGGGGTAGCCGCAGGGGGCGACCCGCACCTCCCGGTTCACCTCTCCGCGCGGAGCCAGGAAGGACCCGTCGGGCGTCCGATACACCGTCTGCCCGGCGAGAGACCAGGCGGCGGGCCACCCGCCTCCGAGTCGGGCGAGGAGGTCGGCGAAAGCGCCCCGCTGCTCACGGGCGAGCACCATGTCCGCGTCCCACTTGCAGGCGTAGCGCCGGGTGCAGCGCGCCAGCGCCCAGTTCGTGAAGTAGACCAGGGAGTGCAGCGAATCCTCCGGAGTCCGGTCGTGCTCGGGCCCGAACCGCCCCAGGGTGAAGGGATAGGAGTGAAGACGGATCTTCGCCCCCCCGGCGGCGGACGCCTGCACGCTCCGCACGATCTCGGCTGTGTCGTCGCGGCTGCCGTTGTCGATCACATGGATCTCGTCGAACACCGGGAGGATCGACCGCAGGCAGTGTTCGATCTTCGTCCCCTCGTCCCTTGCTCTCACGAAGGCGCTCGTCCCCGGCGTACGATTCCGGCGTGGAAGGGAGAAGGCGTACTCCTCGTTCCCTTCCCGGTTGCGGAACTCCATCCGGCTGGGGCGCAGCGACAGTGGCATGAACTCGTGCTCGGGCGAGGGGTAGCTACGAGCATCCGATCCGCCTGACGGGTCTCTGTCAACCAAGGGTCAGCTGAACCGCCCCCCCCGAAGGGAGTCCACGCATGAAAAAGACACGTTACCGAGTCCTGGTTGCCGTGATCGCGATGATGCCTGCAGTGCTCGCCCTGCCGGATCGAGTCGCCGGGCAGGAGTGTTCGTGGGCGGCGAGCGCCGGACTGTCGATCCCCGCAAACAGGCACATGCGCATCGATGGGATCAACGCGAGGCTCTCCACGGGCTGGAGCGGTCGTCTTGGGCACGCTTGCGAATTGGGTGCCGGTAGTGGTCGACTTGGAATGGATGCGGACGTGCAACGTGTCTACGACTTCCGCGGCATGTACCTGATCAGCCTGATGGGGAGACTCGGTCTGGTGTACCGCGCTGACACGGATTCCCGCACCCCATGGTTCGAGATCGCCGGAAACGCAGGTTTCGTGTATGCCTTTGACCCTGTCGATTACGTGGAGATCCTGATCCCACGGCGGCCCGAACGAACTCCGGGGCGGGCGGTCGACCTCCCGGGTCTAGGACCCACGGCGGGCGGCAGTGCGCGGGTGGGCTTTCCTACGAGTCCCTCGGGGTCTTTTCTCCTCGACGTTGGAATCCGGGTCATCCTGCTGCCCACCAAGGACTTGAATGGTTTGCTGGAAGACGAGTCAGGCGTTCTGATGACGCTACCGATCACCGTGGGCTATCAACTGTCCCTCTGAGCCTGATTCCGCGGCGGGCCGCTGTGTGTCGCATGGTGCGTTGCTCCCCACGTGGATGCGGAAATATTCTCACTCTCCAAGCTGTCGACCGAGAGCGGAGTGGACCCGCCATGCCAAGCGAAAAGACGATCCGTAAGGGGCGAGCGCGCACGCTCCTCCTCTTGTCGGCTGCGATTACGCTGTTCGTCGGGAACGCCGTGGCCCAGGCGAATCCCGACATCCTGGTGAGCGGCGACTGGCTCACCGAGCATCGGGACGACCCGAACGTCGTCGTGCTGCACGTCGGGATGGCAAGCATGGGCCGACCCCTGGAGGAATACGTGCAGGGGGCCCACTACCTCGACTACCACGATATCGCCCTCGACCGGAACGATCTCATCACCGAACTGGCGCCGGTCGAGGATCTCGTGGAAGTCTTTCGCGCGGCGGGCGTCTCCGACGACAGCCACGTCGTCGTCGTGGGGGACCCCGGCCTCCATGCGGCCCGCGTCTTCATGACGCTGGACTACCTGGGCCACGGCGACCGCACCTCCGTGCTCGACGGCGGGATGGCGGCGTGGAAGGCGGCCGGGGGCGCCGTTGCCGCCGAGCCGGCCGCGCCCACACGCGGCGACTTCGAGGCGGACGTCCGCGAAGACATGCTCGTCACGGCGGAGTGGATCCACGACCGTCTCGACGATCCCGGCGTCACGCTCGTCGACGCGCGTCCGGAAGACGAATACACGGGTGAGCGTCCGGGACGGGACTTCCTGCGCGGCGGCCACATTCCGGGCGCCTACAACCTCTACTGGCAGGACCTCACGGGTGAGGATGTTCCCACGCTGATCGACCTCGACGAAGTGAAGGCGCGTTTCGACGAAGCCGGGGCGTCCACGGACGGCGTCGTCGTCAGCTACTGCCTCATCGGCATGCGGGCGAGCTACACCTACATGATTTCCAGATATCTCGGGTACGAGACGAAGTTCTACGACGCCTCGTGGAACGACTGGGGCCGGCGGGAGGACCTGCCGCTCGTCACCGGGAGTGACCGCCGGTAGCTTACAGGGCCCATGCCCGCGCCTCGTTGGAGGCGTTTGCCTGATGCTGTTGGAGGTTGTGACATGAAGACCGTCTCGGGAGTACTCGGCGCCCTCCTCATCACCGCGGTGGCGGTGCTCGTCTTCGTTGGCTCGAACCGCGGCGAAGCGGCGGAGATGGAGGTCCCGGCGTCTGCCGCCGTGGTCCCTTCCGCGGCGGCGCCGGTATCGCTGGTCTCGCCCGCCCCGAACTCGATCGAAGCGACCCCGGAGTCCCCCGTCGAACTCGTGCTGAGCGAGGCGCTGGATCCGAGGGGGTTCGATCCCGCGGCACTCTCCGTGTTCGGTCGGTGGAGCGGCGTGATGAGCGGCTCGGTGGAGTTGTCCGACGATGGCCGCCGCATCCGCTTTGAGCCGCGAGAGCCCTTCCACGCCGGCGAGTCCGTCACGGCCTCGCTCCGCGCGGGAGAGAAGCTGGTGACCGGAGGCGCGATGGAGACGGGGTTCGCGTGGAGCTTCTGGGTCCGGCCCCGGGCCGGTTCGCTCGACATGGTCGACCGCGGCGCGCGGACCGTCCTCGACGACGGCGAGAAGCACGTGCAGCCGTACGGCGCCTACGCTGGCGACTTCAACGGCGACGGATACCCGGACATCGCGATCCCCAACGAGGTGTCGGCGGACGTCCGCGTGATGTTCAACGACGGGAAGGGCGACTACAGCGAGTTCCGCGTCCTCGACATCCCGGGCGGGAGCTGGCCGAGTCCGAACGAAGGGGCGGACTTCAACGGCGACGGCCTCACCGACTTTGTCGTCGGCAACGCCGGCAATGATCTCGTGTCGGTGTTCCTGGCCGACGGCGAGGGCTGGTTCGAGCTGGGCAGCAATATCGAGTCCGGCCGGAACGTGCGCGGCGTGTGCATCGGCGACTTCGACCAGGACGGGTGGCCCGACGTGGCGGCCGTGAACATGTCCGTCGGACCTGAGGAGTCGCGCGGAAACGTGGCCATGCTGCTCAACAACGCGGACGGGACGGGCAGCCTGAGGCGCGCCTCCGAGATCGCCTCGCCGGGGCAGGGCGAGAAGACGTGCGCGACGGCGGATGTCGACAACGACGGACGGCCCGACCTTCTCGTCGGCGCCTACTTCACGGACGAAGTCCTCGTCTTCATGGGCGACGGACGCGGCAACCTCGAACTCGGCTCCCGCGTGCGTGCGGGCGGCAAGCCGTGGATGATCGTGTCGGGCGACGTGGACGGCGACGGCAACGTGGACGTGATGTCGGCAAATCGTGAGGGCAACAACGTGGCGGTCCTCCTCGGCGACGGCGCGGGAGGCTTCGCGGATCCGGTCGAGTACGAGACCGGCGCCGCCCCGTTGGCCGTCGATGTGGGCGACATCGACGGCGACGGCGATCTCGACGTCGTCACCAGCGACTTCGAGGGTAACAGCTTCACCGTGCACGAGAACGCCGGAAACGGAACTCTCGTGAATCCCCGGACGTATCCCGCAAGCAGCAACGGTTCGTGCGTCGTCATCCACGACCGCGATCTGGACGGGGATCTGGATCTCACCGGCGTGGATGAGACGGACGACAAGATCTTCATCCTGGAGAACCCCGGACGGTGACGATGAAGTCGAAGACGAAGAAGTCGAAGTCCACGAAGTCGAAAAAGGAGTGGCGGGAGGCGCTTCCCGAGCCGGCCTACAAGGTGCTGTTCGAGGAGGCGACCGAGCGCGCGGGCACGAGCCCGCTGAACGATGAGAAGCGTCCCGGCACGTTCGCGTGTGCGGCCTGCGGGCAGGCGCTGTTCACGACCGACATGAAATACGAGAGTGGCACGGGGTGGCCTAGCTTCTTCGAGACGCTGCCCGAGGCCTTCGAGACGAAACGCGACTTCAAGCTCATCCTCCCGCGCACGGAGTACCACTGCGCCGGCTGCGGGGGGCACCACGGCCACGTGTTCAACGACGGCCCCGAGCCCACGGGCAAGCGTTTCTGCAACAACGGCGTCGCGCTCCGGTTCATCCCGGACGAGGACTGAGGGGCCACACGCTGCGGTCCCTGGCGGCGGGAGCCGTGGCCTTCTTCGCGATGGTCCCGGCCGCCGAGGGCCAGTTGCCGGGCTCCACCGGCTCATGCGAGGCGCGGCCCGCTGAAGCACGCGGCGCCGGCGGGGGCACCGCACTGGCGGGGACGCCGACCGGCCGCCCCGCTACCGACCTCCACTGCATCAGCCTCTTCTCGACCGCGCGGGCCGGCGACGCCCGCGGCCTCGTTGAACTCGGGCGGGTGCCGTCGCCGTTCGGGGTCACGGTCACGCCGTCCGGGCACCATGTCCGCGCGTTGACCGCGCACATCGAGGACCTTCCGCCGCCCGGGAGCCTCGGGCCGTACACGGTCTACATGGCGTGGGCGACGCCGCTCGAACTGGCTCCCGTGGTGCCGCTGGGCCCGGTCGACAACGGCGAGCACCGGCTGGGGCGCGTCGCGTTCAACAAGTTCCTAGTGATGGTCAGCGCCGAGGCGTCGGCCGACGTCACTACGCGAGAGGGGCCGCTCGTGCTGCGCGGGCGTTCGCCGTCCGCGCTCATGGAGGCGCACGACCTCCTGGCCCTGGCGCCGTCGGCGACGCGGCGCGCGGCCGACCGGGCCCCGACCCGCTGGGACGCGCCGCCCGCGTACCCCGGCATCGCCATGCTGCCCGGCGTGATGGACCTCGAACCGACGGCCCGCCCCGCGAGCCTCGGAAGCGCGGCCGACCTGCCACCGTGGGAAACGCTCCCCGAGGCAACCGAGCGTCAACTCGTCGACCTTCCCGACGGGGGCACGCTCGACCTCGAGGCGACGATCGTCCGGCGCGAGATCGAGGGCCGCCGCCTCGCCATGCTCGCCTTCAACGGCCAGCATCCGGGGCCCCTCATCCGCGTCCCTGAGAAATCCACCATCTTCGTCAACTTCACGAACCGCACCCCGTACCCCACTGCGGTGCACTGGCACGGCATCCGGCTCGACAACGCGTTCGACGGCGTCCCCGGCCTCACCCAGGACCCCGTCGAACCCGGCGAGTCGTTCCAGTACCGGATCTTCTTCCGGGATGCGGGCATCTACTGGTATCACCCGCACCACCGCGAGGATGTCCAGCAGGAACTCGGCCTGTACGGGAACCTCCTCGTCGATCCCGCGAGCGCGGACTACTACGGTCCCGCGAACCGGGAGGAGGTCATCATGCTCGACGACATCCTCCTCGACGAGAACGGACTCGTGGACTTCGGGGAGGAGTCGGCGAACTACATGCTCATGGGCCGGTTCGGAAACCAGACGCTCGTCAACGGGGAGCCGAGCTACGAACTGGAGGTCGACCGGGGGGAGGTCGTCCGTTTCCACCTCACGAACGCCTCCAACACGCGCACCTTCAACCTCTCCTTCGTCGACATAGGAGGCGGCGGGATCCCCGATCCCGACCAGCGCGTCGCGGACCCCGAGGTCGCGGATCCCCATCGGCTTTCGATGAAGGTCGTCGCCTCCGACGTGGGCCGCTTCGAGCGCGAGGAATGGGCGCGAAGCGTCGTCCTCGCCCCGGCGGAGCGCTACGTGATCGACGTGCGCTTCGACCGCCCCGGCTCCCACGCGCTCGTCAACCATGTGCAGGGCATCAACCATCGGCAGGGCGTCTTCCGCGCCGAATTCCGGACGCTCGGCACCGTGAGCGTCGGGTCACAGGCCGCGGCTCACGACTACGGGCCCGCGTTCGAGACGCTGCGCGAGCATGCGGACGTGGTCGCGGACATCGACCGCTACCGGCCGCGCTTCGGCGACGCGCCCGACCACGAGCTCGTGATGACGCTGGAAACGAACGATCTCCCGCTCGCCATCGAACGCTCGATGGCCTACGACTGGGTCTACTTCAACCCTGTCGAATGGACCGGGACCATGCCGCGCATGAACTGGGCCACGACGGGAAGCGAGATCCGCTGGGTCCTGCGCGAGACCGCTACCGGACGGGAGAACGACGACATCGAGTGGGATTTCACGGTCGGGGACGTGGTGAAGATCCGCGTCGTCAACGACCGGGGCGCCTTCCACGCCATGCAGCACCCGCTGCACATCCATGGGCAGCGTTTCCTCGTCCTGTCGCAGAACGGCGTGCCGAACAACAACCTGGTATGGAAGGACACCGTCCTGTTGCCGGCCGCATCGACGACGGACATCCTGCTGGAACTGTCGAACCCCGGCCGCTGGATGATCCACTGCCACATCGCGGAACACCTCGAGTCGGGCATGAAGATGGTGATGAACGTCGCCGACGCCCCGCCGTGACCGGCAGGCCGGGCCAGCAACCGCTCACGGGTTGATCGGACGGTTATACTATAGTATTACTACGGTATGAAGACAGCGATTTCCCTTCCGGACGAACTGTTCGCCTCGGCCGACTCACTCGCAAAGCGGATGAGGGTTTCGCGAAGCGAACTCTACGCGACCGCGGTGGCCGAATTCGTGGCGAAACATCGCAGCAAGGACATCACCGCGAGGCTGGATGCCGTGTACGCCGACCTGTCCGGCGAGATCGATCCTGCACTCCGTCGGGCGCAGGCCCGATCCGTCGCCGAAGAATGGTAGTTGCGCGACGAGAGGTAAGGTGGGCGGATCTGGACGAACCGCGAGCGTCGGAGCCGGGGTATCGTCGCCCGATTCTCGTCATTCAGGCCGACTCATTCAATCGAAGCAGGCTCAGAACCGTGATCGGCGTGGCCCTGACGTCGAATACGCGCTATCTCGACGCTCCTGGCAACGTTCTCCTGCCGGCCTCGGGAACGGGGCTGCCGAAGGATTCCGTGGCGAACGTGACCCAGCTGGTGACCATCGATGAAGATTATCTCGGGGACCGGTGCGGCCGGATCTCACCCAAGCTCATGAGTCGGGTCGAAGCCGGGCTGCGGCTCGTTCTGGACCTGTAGAAGCCCCGCTGCGCGAAAGGAAGTTCTCATGATGACCCCCTGCCGCCGTTCCTTGCTCACCCTCGTCACGGCTCTGGCCGCCGGGGCGCTGCTGTCCACCGACGCGCGAGCGCAGGAAGCGATGGACGACTTCATCGCAGTACGGGCGCCGACCATCGCGCTCACCAACGTGAAGGTGATCGACGGCACCGGCGGCCCCGCCCGGGAGGGGCAGACGATTGTCATCCGGGACGGACGCATCGCCGACATCGGCCCTGCCGACGAGGTCGCCAGCCGGATCCGGAACGCGCAGGTCCTCGACCTCGAGGGCCACACGGTTATCCCGGGCCTCATCGGGCTGCACAACCACAGCTACTACACGGGCGGGAACGGCCGGGCTGCGCAGCTCTCCTTCTCGGGTTCGAGGCTCTACCTCGCCTCCGGCGTGACGACGATCCGGACGACCGGGGCGCGCGCGCCGTACGAGGAGATCAACCTCAAGCGCGCGATCGACGAGGGGCGCGCCATCGGTCCCAACATGTTCACGACCGGTCCCTATCTGACGGGGCAGGAGGGTGCGCAGTCGATGGCCCAGCTCGAGGGCGCGGAGCAGGCGCGCCGACTCGTCCGTTACTGGGCCGAGGAAGGAGTGCCCTGGTTCAAGGCGTACACCTGGATCAGCCGCGAGGAACTGGGCGCGGCGATCGACGAGGCGCACCGGCATGGTGTGAAGGTGACGGCGCACCTGTGTTCGGTCGGATACCAGGAAGCGGTGGCCCTCGGGATCGACAACCTCGAGCACGGCCTGCTCGCGAACAGCGAGTACTTCGCGGGCAAGGAGCCGGACGATTGTCCCTCAGGGTTCCGGAACGGCTACGCCGACCTCGACGTGAACTCCGAGGACGTGCAGGAAACGTTCCGCATGATGATCGAGAACGACGTCGCGATGACCTCGACGCTCGCGGTCTATGAGATCTCCGTCCCCGGGCGGGGTCCGATCGACGAGCGGATCTACGACATCCTCGCCCCTGAAATCGCGGCGGAGGTGCGCGAAATCGCCCAGGTGCGCCGGAACGCGACGCTCGACTCGGGGATCGGGATCCACCCCGATGTCTATCAGAAGGCATTGGAATACGAGTACGCGTTCGTGCAGGCGGGAGGGACGCTCGCAGCCGGGGTCGACCCGACGGGGTACGGCGCCGCGCCGCCGGGATACGGCGACCAGAAGAACTACGAACTGCTGCTCGAAGCCGGGTTCACGCCCGCCGAGGTCGTGCAGATCATGAGCGCGAACGGCGCCAGGGTGCTCGGCATCGACGACGAGACGGGGACGATCGAGGTCGGCAAGGTCGCGGATCTCGTCGTGCTGGAGGGCGATCCGGAGGCGGACGGACACATCCGCGACACGCGCATCGTGTTCAAGGGCGGCGTGGGCTGGGACGCCCCCAGGCTGATCGACTCGATCCGCGGCATCGTAGGCATCCGCTGACGACGGTCCGCGTCGAGCGAGACCTTCATGCGCACGCCGCGCAGCGACCGAACAGAGTCATCTCGTGGCGGTCGACCTCGAAGCCCTCGGGCGCCAGTCCCTCGATTTCATCCGGGCAGCGATCGAAGTCGAACGCCTGATCGCAGGAGCCGCAGAGGAAATGGTGGTGATGCGGTCGGTCGGCCAACTCGTATCGAAGCCCACCGCCCGGAAGCTCCACTTCACACAACCACCCTTCACGCGCGAGGATCTTCACGTTCCGGTAGACGGTGGCCAGCCCGAGTGACGGCACGATCCGTTGGCCGTGATCGAGGATCTCGTCCGGCGTGAGAGGCCGCCCGACGCTCATGAACACGCGGCGGATCGCCCGGCGCTGACGGGTGTCTCGCTTGGCGGTGGTCGTTGTCAGCCTCCTCGATCCGGGCGCTCTTCGTCGGCGCATACCGAGCACGCGCCGGCCTGGCATAGGCGGGCACTCTGCACGAGAGCGCCCGCCAGGGTCAAGCTGCCGGCCGTCGACGTCAACGTCTCCGGCAGCGGCGCGAGCCAGCCGGCAAGGGAAGCGGCCCAGAGCACGGCGCCCCCGACAAAGGTGAGGACCAGGGCTGCATTCCTGCGGGCCGGGCCCGCCGCGAGCGTGACCGCACCGAGGAAGGCGGTTCCGACCCACACGGCTCGTTCGACGCCTTCGGAGAGCGCGAGCGCCGGTGTTGCCAGGACCAGAACCGGCGTGAGGGCGCAATGCAAACCGCACAGGGCCGCGGCGTACGCGGCAAGTCGCGACCCGGAAACCAGATACGCGCTCGACGGGACGGTTGCGAAAGAGTCCTTCATTGCGACGCCTCGAGAGCGGTGGCAGTTGGTCACGTGAGCATTCAACCTAACTGATAATGAGTTGTCGATACCGTGTCATCAAGGTGCTGCGGGTTTGCCCTTATCCGCTCTCCCGCGCACTGTCGATGGCGTCACGTCGGCGGAAGGAACGGAGCGAGGACGAGAGTGTCTGGCCCCAGCGATGAAGCGCACTGACCTCCCGGCCAGCGGCGGCCCCGGTCATGATCGACGAGAAGCCTCTGCGGTAGCCTTCGGCGTCGGCGGGTGCCGCGGCTTTCGCGGGCTGATTCTGCGTCTCGCGGCGGCATGCATGACTCTGGGAGCTGTCACGGTTCCGTCCGCATCGGCCCAGGTCAGCCAGGTGGATTCGGCCGCCGTGCTGGTCGCAACTGCTGCCGACTTCGAAGCGCGCGGCGCGCTGGAGGTCGCGCGGGCGCTGTACCAGGAGGTCGTGCGCCGATACCCGAATACTCCGGGGGCGGAGAGGGCCCGTGCCCGGCTGGAGGCGTTGGAGGCCTCGGCGGACCTGGCGCCGGCGGACTTGGCGCCGGCCGCCGCCCCGCCCGACCGGCGCGGCGACACGGAGTTCCGCGTGTGGTCGACGATGTACGGGCTGTGGCTGGGCGTCGCCGTGCCGGTCCTCGCCGACGCGCAAGGCTCCGAACCGTACGGCGTGGGGCTCCTGCTGGGGGGGCCGGCCGGCTACCTGGCGGGCCGCTCCTGGTCCCGGTTGCGCTCGTTCTCCGTGGGACAGGCGCGCACGGTGAGCTGGGCCGGCACCTGGGGCACGTGGCAGGGCGCGGGCTGGGCCCAGGCGCTCGACCTGGGCCGCGATGCCGACTGCGACTACTGTGGGCCGGACGAGCAATCCGTCGTGGCCGCCGCGGTCTCCGGCGGGCTGGCCGGCCTCCTCGCGGGCGGCCTGATCTCCCGCGCCGAGATCACCGAGGGCACTGCCGCTTCGACCTATCTGGGCAGCCTGTGGGGGACCTGGGTCGGTCTCGCCGGCGCCACCGCCCTGGACTTCGATGAAGACGCGATGTGGCGGAGCACGCTGCTCGTCGGCAACGCGGGTCTGGTCGCGGGCGCCCTGGCCGGGCGCGGATTCGGCTTCACCTCGAGGCGGGCGCACCTGATCAGCCTGGGCGGCCTCATCGGCGGTTTCGGCGGAATCGGCATCGTGCTCATCGCGGAGCCGAGCAGCAGCAGCGAGGACTTCGCGATCCCGCTCGCGGGGAGTCTCGTGGGCCTCGGCCTCGGGGCTCTGTTCACGCGTGGGCTCGACGAGGCTCCGGCTGGTGCATCCTCCGGCCCGAGGGCGGCAGCATTGCTCAACTGGTCCGAGGGGGAGTTGTCGCCCGGCCTGCCGCTGCCGTTCCCCGCGACCGTGCCCGACCCGCGCCGGGAGGCGGGTCGTCATGCGGCGTGGCATGTCCCGCTCCTCAACATCCGTTTCTGAACGTTCCGAGACGTTCCCGCGGGAACGTCCCCGCCCACTGACTCAGGGAGGCTGCGTGCCGGACCGTCCGCTGAAAGACCGGGTGGCCGTCGTCGCCGGCGCGACGCGCGGCGCCGGGCGCGGGATCGCCCGCATGCTCGGCGCCGCGGGCGCCACCGTGTACTGCACCGGCCGGAGCGTCCGCGGCCATCCCGCCACGCCGGGGCGGCCCGAAACCTTGGAGGAGACCGCGGAGCTGGTTGGTGCAGAGGGAGGCCAGGGCATCGCGGTCCGTACCGACCACACGATCGAGTCCGAGGTCGAACGACTCTTCGCCCGCGTGCGCGACGAGGCGGGGCGTCTCGATGTGCTGGTGAACGACATCTGGGGTGGCGACGCGCTGACCGAATGGGGAAAGCCCTTCTGGGAACTCTCCATCGCCCAGGGACAGAGTCTGCTGGAGCGGGCGGTCGACACTCACATCATCACGAGCCGGCACGGCACCCCGCTCATGGTCGAACGCAACGCCGGACTCATCGTCGAGGTCACGGACGGGGACACGTTCGGCTACCGCGGGAACCTCTTCTACGACCTGGCGAAGAACGCCGTCGTTCGGCTGGCTTACGCCATGGCGGCCGACCTCCAGACCCACGGCGTGACGGCGCTCGCGATCACCCCCGGATTCCTGCGGTCGGAGGCGGTACTCGACCACTTCGGCGTCGCCGAAGCCAACTGGCGCGACGCGATCGAGAAGGACGAGTACTTCGCCGAGTCCGAGACGCCCTGTTTCGTGGGCCGCGCGGTCGCCGCCCTCGCCGCCGACCCGAACGTGGCGGCCAAGGCGGGCGGGCTGTTCTCGAGCTGGGCGCTGGCGAAGGAATACGGCTTCACCGACATCGATGGACGCCGGCCGGACTGGGGTACCTTCTTCATGCGCAAGGTGCGGGAGATCCTCAAGCGGGACGCCCCGCCGGGCGAGATGGACGTCTTCGTCGTTCGCAGCCGCCTCTACCAAGCGGAACTCGATCCATCCGGCGGCGAGGAAGCCGAGCGCCTCCGCGCTTGGCTGGAGCGCCACGAGTAAGGGCTGTGGGAGTTCAGTAACGACGACCCGCTTCGATCATTTTTCGAACGGAGACCCCTCCGAGGCTGCGCGTCTTCTGGAACGCCTTTAGGTCTTCGATCACCGCCTGAACCGTGTAGAGGTCGGGGTCGGTGTAGAGGTCGGCTGTCCGGTAGGGGATCAGCTCGGCGACGGGGCGACCGTTCCGGGTGATGACGAAACGTTCCCCCGCCTGCGCCCGCTGCAGGAGGCGCGACAGCTGATTCCTGGCTTCCTGGGCGTCTATCCGCGCCATCAGATGCTACTCCTCCCGAGGCTCCTCTCGACCTGCGGTCAGAAGCCGATTGACTTCGACACCTTCGCGGCGAAGACCCGCTCGACCGTCATGCCGGCGTCAAGATCGCGGCGCTCCGTGTAGACGAGGAATATGTCGCTGAGGGGCGAATACAGGTAGTTGAAGCGCATGTTCGTCACGAACTGGTCCTCGGCCGCATTGTACTGGACGAAGGCGCTCGCGAAGAGCTTGGTTGAGAAGCCGTAGTCGACCCGCCCCCCGAACACGTCCGCCGTAAAGTCCCCGCCCGGGAGCGAGATGTCGTTGTGGTTCGCCGAGAGATCGACGGAGACGTGATGGTTCGGCCGCCACATCAATCCGCCCGACAGCGACGTGAGCGTCCCATCGAAGAACCCGCCGCGTTCGACCCGAACAAAGCCCGACAGAATCCGGCCCGGCGCCGACCGGTACTGCACTGAACCCGAACCAAACCCGAAGCGGCCGACCGGGATCGTCGCGTCCCTCGAGACGCGGAAGGGCTCCCGCAGGAGTTCGAACCGGTCCGTGTAGTCCAGCGTGAGCGCGCTCCCGTTCAGGAAGGACACCCCGAACCCGGCCGTCCGCGTCCGCGTCACGAGGACGGACTCGAGATCCTGGATGTAATCGATCTCGACCCAGGGATTGACCTCCTGCACCCCGGGCAGCGGGGGCCGAGGGTGGAGCCCCACCGTGGCGTAACTCTGCCGGATATCGCGGCGGCGCACGAAGCCCACCGTGGGGTTGAAGTCCTCTCCTACGTGCCGCCACAGCGCAGACACGTCCCACAGTTCGTCCCGCCACCCCGCCCACATGCGGCCCGCGAAGGCGTCCCCGTCCCTGTCCGGCGTGCGGGTCCAGGCCAGGAAGGGGGCGAAGAGCAGCGACGGGAGCGGCCTCAGGTTCGCATCGAAACCCACGCTGCGGTTGAAGCCGGGGTATCCCTCGACATCGGCGCCGGTCGCTTCCCGGTTGACCAGGATCGCCCCCATGTCCGACGTCCCGAACACGCTCCGCCGCGCCCGCATGACCGAGAAGTTCTCGGCCGGGAGGCCGCGCCCCGACTGCGTCTGGAGGTTCATGAGACCGACCTCGAACCCTGCCGTCCGGCCGGTGAGCCGTGCGCCGCCGAGGATGGGGATCGGTTCCCCCGTCCCCCGGAGGCCGATGCGCCGCGAGTGGAAGAGCGTGAAGTCGCGCAGCGACACGCCGGTCCGGTAGCTGCGCTCCGACTGGTCGCCGAAGGCGAACGTGCCGGAGTTCTCGACGAAGAAGTCCCGCTTTTCCGGGAAGAAGAGGGGGAAGCGGGTCAGGTTGACCTGCTCCTGGTCGACCTCGACTTGCGCGAAGTCGGTGTTATACGTGAGGTCGAGCGTCAGCCCCGGCGTGACCCCGTACTTGATGTCGAACCCGATGTCCGCCTGCGTGCCGGCGCGACCCTCGTCGACCAACGTCCCCGTCTGGTCCTGGCCGAGCACATAGGGTTTCACCCGCAGGTTGAGCCCTGGCCCCACCCCGCTGAATCCGGTCAGCGTCCCCGCCTTCGACATCTTGTGGATCTGGTCGCGCCGGTCGAGCGGCGCCCAGAAGGTGTCCTCGGACTTGCGCCGGATGCGGCGCAGGATCTGGAGACCCCAGGTCTGGTCCTCCTCCGAGGGGTTGAAGCGGAGCGTGGAGAAGGGGATCTCGACCTCGACCGTCCAGCCTTCGTCGTTCCTGGTGGTCTCGACCCGAATCGGGCCCTCCCACGCCTGGTTCTCGGAGCGGCTGTCGTCGAAGATCTGCACGTCCTTGAGCGCCCCCTCCGGGTTGACGAGAAACATGAACCCGTTCCGGCGGTCGAGGTACGTGTCCAGCGTCACGCCGAAGACGTCGGATGATCCGCTGTTGAAGTCCTGCTTGAGACTCGAGACGAAGTAACGGTCGGGCTCCGAGTCATGGCAGATCGCGCCGATGTAGAGCGCCCGCTCGTCGTACAGGAAGTAGACGACGGTGTTCTCGGTGGCGGGTGCGCCGGTGTCGGGGCGGGACTGGATGAATCCGGTCAGAGGCTGGGCCTGCTGCCAGACGGGCTCGTCGAGGCGGCCGTCGACCGTGGGCGGCGTCGCCGTGCGCAGGGCCGCGGCCGTGGGGCGGGGCGCCGACTCGACCGCGATCCGGGCCGGTCCCTCCTGGCCGGGCTCCTGTGCCACGACCACCGATGGGATCAGGAGGATCAGGAGCGCCGACACCCTGCTTGTGCGGAACACTCAGTTCCAGCTCAGTCCACGAAGCTGTTCCACGTCGAGGTTCCCGCCGCTCAGAACACACGCCACCTTCGTCCCCGGCGGCGCGTCGATGAGGCCGTGGAGGACGGCGGCGACCGAAGCGGCAGCCGCGCCCTCGGTCACGAGCTTGGCGCGCGTCATCAACCACAGCATGGCGTCGAAAATCTCCTCGTCGGGAAGCGTGACGACGCGCTCCACGAAGCGGCTCACGACGGACGCCGTGTTGTCGCCGACCCGCATCACCTTGAGCCCGTCGATCGCGCAGTCCACGGTCTCCAGGGTGATCATCTCACCGGATTCGACCGTCCGCTTCATTGCGGGCGCCCCCGATGATTCCACCCCGATCACGCGGATGTCCGGGTTCACGCTCTTCAGCGCCATCGAATTGCCTGAGATGAGTCCGCCTCCGCCGATGGGGATGACGACGAGTTCGACCTCCGGCCAGTCCTCCAGAATCTCGAGACCGAGCGTCCCCTGGCCTGCGATCAAGCGCGGGTTGTCGAAGGGGTGCACATACGTGAGTCCGCGCTCCTCGACGAGTTCCAGCGCGCGCTCGTTCGCCTCGTCCCAGATCGACCCCTGAAGGACGACCTCCGCGCCGTAGCCCTCCGTGGCCGCGACCTTGGCCGGAGTCGCGTTCTCCGCCATGACCACGACGGCCGGGATCCCGTACAGGCGGGCCGCAAGCGCCACACCCTGCGCATGGTTCCCGGCGGAGGAGCAGATGATGCCCCGTGCCTTCTCCTCCTCGCTCATGTGCGCCATCACGTTCAGCGGACCCCGCACCTTGTAGGAACCCCCGCGCTGGAAGAGTTCGGCCTTGAGCCGGATGTCGAATCCGGAGGCCTCGCTCAGCGAGCGCGACGTGAGGAGCGGGGTGTGGTAGACGTGCGGCGCGACGTGCTTCCGCGCGCGCTCGAAGTCCTCGCGCGTCAGCGTGAGTCCGGGGATCTCGACGTGTGGCGTCACTGGGGCCGTCTCTCTCGGCAGGGCGGTCGGCTGGCGGCCGGATCCACGTCCAGGTCCGCAGAAGCGTGGTCGATAATCCCCGGAACGGAGAGGCCACGCAACGGGGAAGCGGCGGTCGCCTTGCGGCGGAAGGCGTCGGTCGGCGACACTCAAGCCTCCTCCCCGCACGGACATCCGGCCGAGGATCCGCCACTTGAACCAGTCTCAAGATCCACCGAAATCCGCACGCGAGCGCTTCGGCACCCGTGCCGGGTTCGTGCTTGCGGCAGTGGGGTCCGCCGTCGGGCTGGGCAACATGTGGCGCTTCCCGTATCAGACGGCGGAGGGCGGGGGAGCCGCCTTCCTCGTCGCCTACGTCTGCATGGCGTTCCTCATCGGCGTGCCCATGATGCTGGCGGAGTTCGCGGTGGGGCGGCGCGCCCGCCAGTCGGCGATCGGGGCGCTGCGGTCGGTCGGAGGCCGACGCTGGGCCGCCATGGGTCTCCTCTTCCTGGTCACCTCGACCGTCATCATGGCCTACCTGTCGGTCATCACGGGCTGGGCGCTGCGATACGCGCTCGATGGTCTGGCGACCGGCTTCCACGCCGACGCGGCGGGACGATACGAATCCATCGCCTCCGGGCCCTCGGCGGTCGTCTTCCACCTCGTGTCGATCGCCGCGACGGTGGGGATCGTCGTGTTCGGCGTCCGCAAGGGGATCGAGCGGGCCAGCATGCTGCTCATGCCGGTCCTCTTTCTCCTCCTCCTCGGCCTCGCGATCTGGGCCGCGACGCTGCCGGGCGCCGCGGAGGGATACCGTTTCTATCTCTCGCCATCGCTGAACGAGCTGTTTGATCCGGTCGTGCTGCAGGGCGCGGCCGCCCACGCCTTCTACTCGCTGAGCGTGGGCATGGGGATCATGGTCACCTATTCCTCCTACCTCTCGAGAAGCGCCAACCTCGGCCGTGAAAGCGCCGTGATCGCGCTCTCGGACTTCTTTGTGGCCTTCGTGGCGGGGCTGGTCGTGTTTCCCATCGTCTTCGGACTCGGGCTCTCGGAGGACGTGGGGGAGAGCACGCTGGGCGTCCTCTTCATCTCGCTCCCGAGCGCCTTCGCGCAGATGGAGACGCTGGGCCGGATCGTGGGGACGGCGTTCTTCATCGCCGTGATCGTGGCGGCCATCACCTCCGCGGTGTCGCTGCTCGAGGTGGCGGCTTCGATCCTCATCGACGAGTGGGGCTGGACGCGCCGCCGGGCCACGCTCACTTCGGGCCTCCTCATCGCGGCGATCGGGATCGCGCCGGCACTCTCCCTCGGCGCGCTGGGCATCATGGACCAGGTGGCGGCGGAACTCCTCACCGTGCTGGGCGTACTCGCTATCGCCGTGCTCGTGGGCTGGGTGATGAAGCACCCGGAGGAGGAACTCCGGATCGGGGCCTCACCGGGCTTCGCGCGCCTGATCCCGACGGCGCGCTTCCTGATCCGCTATGTGGCGCCGCCACTCCTGGTGTACGTGAGCTGGATCGCGCTGCGCCAGACGATCCGCGTGATCGCCGGCGGCTGAGAGTCCGGAGCGCTTCATGTCGAACCTTGACCACCTTCGAGACGAACTCGCCCGCATCGACCGCGAGTTGCTCGAACTCGTGGCCCGGCGGCAGGAAGTGTCCGCCAGGGTCGGGGACCGGAAGCGGGCCGCGCGGAAGCCCACGCGGGATTACCAGCAGGAGAAGATGGTCATCGAGCGCGCCCGCGCCGTCGCGAGCGAACTCGGGCTCTCCCCCCGGCTCGCCGAAGACCTCCTCCTCTCCCTGATTCGTTCTTCCCTCGCCGTGCAGGAGCGGGGAAGCGTGGTAGCGGCGGCGCGGGGCGGTGGGCAACGGGCGCTCGTCATCGGCGGATGCGGAAAGATGGGTGGGTGGTTCGTTCGCTTCCTCGCCTCCCAGGGCTTCGAGGTGGAGACCGCCGACCCCGCCGGCGGAAATCACGCCGATTGGGCCGCGACGTCGCTCGATCACGACCTCATCGTGGTGGCGACGCCCATGGTCGTCGCCAACGAGATCCTCGAGCGGTTGGCGAAGATCCGACCGCCGGGGCTGGTGTTCGACATCGGGTCGCTCAAGAGTCCGGTGCGCTCCGGCCTCGCGGCGATGGCGGAGGCCGGGGTCCGGGTCACGTCGCTGCATCCCATGTTCGGTCCCGATGTCGAACTCCTCTCCGGGGAACACCTGATTTTCGTGGACGTCGGTTGTCCCGATGCCACGGAAGAGGCGGAGGCGCTCTTCGCCTCGACGATGGCGACGCGGGTTCGCATGGACCTGGAGGGTCACGACCGGGTGATGGGATTCGTGCTCGGGCTCTCGCACGCCCTCAACATCACCTTCTTCACGGCGCTGGCGCGCTCCGGCGAAACGACGCCGCGCCTGGCGGACGTGTCGAGCACCACGTTCGAGGCCCAGCTCGATGTGGCGCGCGCGCTGGCGGGCGAGAACCCGCACATGTACTTCGAGATCCAGTCGTTGAACGAGTACGGAGACGCCGCGCTGAAGGAACTCGTGGCGGCGGCGGAGAGGGTCCGCAAGGTGGTCGAAGCGGGGGATGAGGCCGCCTTCGTCGCCCTGATGTCCGCCGGCCGCGACTACCTGGAGTCCCGGAGCGCGCCGGACTGAGTTCCCCGGGGACGCGCGGCGACCGGCTTTTGGCTGGCGTATCGCGGCAAGGAATCCCTATCTTGCACAGGCTGGATGCGGGGTGGGGGTATTGCGTCCAAACGCCGCGGCACGTCGCGGTGTTTGCCCAGCAGGATACGGGCGACAGCCGGTGAGGTCTACATGAAGAAGTTCGCGATCGCGGCTCTGGGGACGGCGGCGCTGTATCTCGTCGTCACAGGCGAAGATGCGCCACTGGGCGGGCCCACGCACGCCCTCGCGGTCGCCCCCGCGCCGGATACCGTGGCGAACTCCGTCATCCACACCGTGTGCGTCCGCTGCCACAACGACACTCGCCGGGCCGGCAGCCTCTCCTTCCTCGAATTCGATGCCTCCGAGGCCGCGGCCAACGCCGAGACCGCCGAGAGGATGATCCGGAAGCTGCGCGCCGGCATGATGCCGCCGCCCGGCATCCGGCGGCCCGAAGAGGCCACGATGACGGCGATGGTCGAGGAGCTCGAGACGCAAATGGATGCGGCCGCGGGCTCGAACCCGAACCCGGGGACGCGCACCTTCCAGCGCCTCAACCGGGCGGAGTACCGTCGCGCGGTGCAGGACCTCCTCGATCTGGACGTCGACATGGGGGCGTTCCTGCCGACGGAGACGATGAGCGACAACTTCGACAACATCGCCGACGTCCAGATGTTGTCCGCCACGCTGATGGAGGGGTACCTGCGGGCGGCGAGCGAGATCAGCCGCATGGCGATCGGCGACCCCGACGCGGGCCCGCGCCAGGTCACCTACAAGGTGCCGAAGACGGCATCGCAGGCGGTTCGGGCCGACGGTGCGCCCTTCGGCACGCGGGGCGGGATCTCCGTCATCCACGTCTTCCCGGCGGACGGGGAGTACGTGTTCAAAATGGACATGCACCCGGGCCCGACGGGGTTCCTGTACGGCATGACCGCTGCCGATGAGAAGATCGAAGTCTCGATCGACGGAGCGCGCGTCGCGCTGCTCGAGATCGACCCCTTCATGTCGGAATCCGACCCGCAGGGGATGGTGATCGAGACCGAGCCGATCCACGTGCGGGCGGGCCCGCAACGGGTCACGGCGGCCTTCCTGCTCAACGCCGAGGGGCCGGACAACGACCTCATCAAGCCGATCGACTACAAGCTGGCCGACTCGAACATCGGCAGCGCCTATGGCGTGACGACGCTCCCGCATCTGCGCGACTTCCTCGTCACCGGTCCGTTCACGGTCACCGGCATTTCGGAGACGCCGAGCCGCCAGCGGATCTTCTCGTGCCGTCCCACGGCGCCCGACGAAGAGAAGCCGTGTGCCCGGCAGATCATCAGGACGCTGGCGGCCAAGTCCTATCGACGGCCGCTGGAGAACGACGACGTCGAAGATCTCATGGTGTTTTTCGACCTCGGTGTCGAGGAGGGTGGTTTCGAGGTCGGCATCCGCACGGCGCTCCAGGCGATCCTCGCGAGCCCCCACTTCGTCTTCCGTCTCGAGGAGATGCCGGCGGACGTGGCGCCCGGGGAGATCTATCGTCTGAGCGACATCGATCTCGCGACCCGGCTCTCCTACTTCCTGTGGGGCACGCACCCGGACGACGAACTCGTGACGCTGGCCGATGCGGGCCGCCTCTCGGATCCGGCGGTGCTGGAGGCTCAGGCGCGGCGCATGCTCGACGACCCCCGGGCGGAAGCCATGGCGACGCGCTTCGCCTACCAGTGGTTCCGCCTGCAGGATCTGGAGAAGATCCACCCCGACGCGCTGCTCTACCCGTACTGGGATCACCGGCTCGTCGAGGCGATGCTGGAGGAGACGCAACTCTTCTTCGAGCACCTGTTGCGCTCGGATGCTCCCTTCTTCGAAATGCTGACCGCAGACTACACGTTCGTGAACGAGCGGCTCGCGCGGCACTACGGGATCCCGGGCGTGACCGGGGAGGAGTTCCGCCGGGTCGCGATCCCGGACGAGGCGCGCCGCGGGCTGCTGGGCCACGGGAGCATCCTCACGCTGACCTCGCACGCGGACCGAACTTCACCCGTCCTGCGCGGGAAGTGGGTGATGGAGGTCCTGCTCGGAACGCCCCCGCCCCCGCCCCCGCCGGACGTGGCCGACCTCGAGGCGACGGACGAGGCGGAGGATGGACGCTTCCTCACAGTGCGCGAGCGGCTCGAGATGCACCGCTCCAATCCGGCCTGCCGGTCGTGTCACCGGGTGATCGACCCGATCGGCCTCGCCCTCGAGAACTTCGACGTCACGGGAGCGTGGCGGATCAAGGACCAGGGCCGGACGGTGGACACGTCGGGCGAACTCTACGACGGGACGCCGATTCTGAGCGCCCCGGACCTGCGGGCCGCGCTGCTCGAGCGCGAGGACTCGATGGTCCGAACCTTCATCGAGAACCTCATGGCCTATGCCCTGGGCCGGCGGATCGAGTACTACGACATGCCCACGGTGCGGGAGATCGCGCGCGTGGCCAGGGGCGAGGATTATCGGATGACGTCGTTCATCCTGGAGGTCGTGAAGAGCGCGCCCTTCCAGATGAGCGCTGCGGAGATGGTGGCTGAAGACGATATCGACGCGGGCGGCGGGCACTGACGCGCCGCCTGCAGTCGCAGGATTGCTGGGCAGAACAGATCAGGAGGAGTGAGCATGGAACTCATCACGGGTAAGCACATCTCCCGCCGTATGGCCCTGAAGGGTGTGGGGGCGACGGTGGCGCTGCCGTTCCTGGATGCGATGCTGCCGGCCGGTCGGCTGTGGGCGTCCACGAAATCGCTCACGGACGTGAAGCGCTTCGTGGGCATCGAGATGGTGCACGGCGCCGCCGGCTGTAACGAATGGGGTGCGTCGCAGTTCATGTGGTCGCCCGAGAAGGTGGGGCGCGACTTCGACCTCTCGCCGAGCAGCCTGAGCCCGCTCGAGCCGTGGCGCGACTACCTGACGATCATCTCGAATACGGACATCGAGAACGCGGAGGCGAAGACGGCGAAGGAGATCGGCGGCGACCACTTCCGCTCCAGCGCCACGTTCCTCACTCAGGCGCACGCGAAGCAGACCGAGGGCTCCGACGTGTTCGTCGGCACCTCGATGGACCAGTACTACGCGCAGCGCTTCGGGCAGGACACGCCGATCCCCTCCATGCAGCTCTGCATCGAGAACGTGGACCAGGCGGGTGGGTGCGCATACGGCTATGCCTGCGTGTACACGGACACGATCAGCTGGGCATCGCCGACGGAGCCGCTGCCCATGATCCGCGACCCGCGGGCTGCGTTCGACCAGTTGTTCGGGGCCGGAGGCACGGCGGAGGACCGGGCCGCGCGCCGGCGCACGGACCGCAGCATCCTCGACTGGATCATGGGCGAGGTCAGCGGTCTCAAGCGCTCTCTGGGGGCCACCGACCAGCGGCGGCTGGACCAGTATGTCGACAATATCCGCGAGATCGAACGCCGCATTCAGCGCATCGAGGCGTACAACACGAGCGGTGAGACGCGCGAGATCCCCGAGGCGCCGCCGGGCGTTCCGGATGACTTCGCCGAGCACGTGAAGCTCATGTTCGACCTGCAGGCCCTGGCCTTCCAGTCGGACCTGACGCGCGTGTTCTCGTTCAAGCTGGGCCGTGACGGGTCGGGCCGCGTGTATCCGGGCAGCGGTGTGGACGCCGGCTTCCACCCGGCCTCGCACCACGGCGGCCGCGAGGAGCGCGTGCGGGAATACGAGAAAATCAACCGCTACCACGTGAGCATGATGCCGTACCTGCTCGAGAAGCTGGCCAGCATCGAGGAGCCGGACGGGAACCTGCTCGACAAGACCATGATCCTGTACGGCTCGCCGATGGGCGATTCGAACCTGCACAACCACAAGCGTTGCCCGCTGTTCGTGGTCGGCAAGGCCGGCGGCGAGCTGGAAGGCAACATGCACATCAAGGCGCCGGACGGGACGCCGATGGCGAACGTGATGCTGAGCCTGATGCACAAGCTCGGCCTGGAGGACATGGACAGCTTCGGCGACAGCACCGGCGACTTCTCGTTCTCGGCGGTCGCGCAGGACTGAATCGGACCGGGCGGAGGGTCGGAGGCAGATCGATGTTGAAGAGAATCGGTAGGGCCGGTCTTCGGGCGGGGATCCTCGTCGCATTCTGCGCGACCACGCTGTGGGCAGCCACGGCGATGGACGCGCCGGTCGCGGAGGCGGCGGCACAGGGAGACCTGGAGTCTGTGCGGACGCTCCTGCGGGAAGGGGCGGATGTGAACGCGGCCCAGGGCGATGGCATGACCGCGCTTCACTGGGCGGCGCTCAGGGGCGACGCCGAGATGGTGTCCGTGCTCGTCTACGCCGGGGCCAACGTCGCCTCGACGACCCGGTTGGGCGCCTACACCCCGCTGCACCTCGCGAGCCGGGACGGTCGTGCCGGGGCGGCGGCTCTCCTGATCGAGGCGGGCAGCGACCCGAACGCGGCCACGACGACCGGTGTCACACCCCTGCACTTCGCGGCGGCGGGCGGGGATGTGCCGACTCTCACGAGCCTGCTCGAGGCCGGGGCCGAGATCGAGGCGCAGGAGGAGGCCAACGGACAGACGCCGCTCATCTTCGCGGCCGCCGCCGGACGTCTGGAGGCGGTGCACGCGCTGATCGCTCACGGCGCGGATGTATCGGTCCCGTCGCGCGTCCTGGATTTCGTCGAGAAGGCACGCACCGACAGCGAGGCCAGGGGCCGGCGGCGGGAAGTTCTCACGGCGATCCGAAAGGCCGAAGCCGAGGCTCGCGGCGAAACCGCGGAGGTTGGGGTTACCCGCACCGACACGCCGTCCGGTCAGGAGCCGACCCGGCGCGAGGCCGCCGACCGGGCGAACCGGGACCAGACGGGCACGGCCCCCGCGACACAGGGCGCGGGCACAACGCCCGGCGAGGAGCCCGCGGCCGCCGCGCCCGGCGAGACGCCGGTCGAGGGACTTCAAGACGCCCAGGGTGAAGATCCCCCGGAGGGCGAGGATCCTCCCGAGGCTGAGGAAGAGGCCGAAGAAACCGAGGAAGAGGCTCCCGAGGACGAGGAAGCGGAAGAGGCCGAGGCCGCCGACGAGGAACCGGCGAAGCCCGCGCCGAGGCCATTGGGCTATTCCGACATCGTCGGCAAGCAGGGTGGCATGACCGCCCTCCACTACGCGGTTCGCGAAGGCCACTTCGAGACGGTCAAGGCCCTTCTCGCGGCGGGCGCGGACATCGACGGGAGGACAGGGGGCGACGAGAGTACGCCGCTAGTCGTCGCCACGGTGAACGGGCACTACGACCTCGCGGCCTGGCTGCTCGAGCAGGGGGCGGACCCGAACCTCGCCAGCGAGGACGGCGTGGCGCCGCTCTACGCGACGATCGCCAACCGCTGGGCGCCCAAGGCGCTCTATCCGCAGCCCACCGCGTTCCGCCAGCAGGAACTCGACTACATGGAGCTGATGGAGATGCTCCTCGCCGCCGGGGCGGATCCGAACGCGCGCGTGAACACGCACATCTGGTATTCGGCGTACAACTTCGACCTGCTGGGCGTGAACTTCAGCGGTGCGACGCCGTTCTGGCGGGCCGCGAAGGCGCTCGACATCCCTGCCATGCAGATGCTCGTGGCCGCCGGGGCGGATCCGCACATGCCGACGCGCAAGGTGCCCGAGCGCCGCCGTCGGTCGTCCGACGACGAAGAGGAAGAGGATCCCAGCGGACTGCCGCCGGTCGAGGTCGGAGGTCCGGGCATCCCGCCGCTCGTCGCCGCCGCCGGGTACGGCTACGGCCGCTCACGCACGGGGAACCAGCACCGGCACCGGCCGGACAGCTGGATGGCCACGGCGAAATACCTCGTCGAGGAGCTGGGCGCGGACGTGAACGGTCGCGACTCGGATGGGTTCGGCGCGCTCCACTACGCAGCCGCGCGAGGCCACAACGAGTTGATCGAGTACCTCGTCGGCAAGGGCGCCGACCCGCTGATCGTGGCCCGCAGCGGCCAGACGACGGTCGACATGGCGAACGGCCCGATCCAGCGCGTGCAGCCGTTCTTCGAGACGATCGCCCTCCTCGAGGGCATGGGCGCGAAGAACAACCACAACTGCCTCAGCTGCTAAGCCGTCCGGCCGGACTCCGGGCCTCGACTCCGTCTTCCTCGCACCAGGCGAGGTATTCGTCGATGGAACGGTGAAATTCATCATGTAACTGCGTCGCGTCAGCCGCTTCGAACGTTGCGATCGGGTACGGGCCACTGTTTACGACTCGCCCGTGCAGGACGTTGCTCGAGTGATCGAACTCGACCGCCGCCAAGTACCCCTTGTATTTCCTCATGGCTCCACTCGCCAGTACCCGGTTCACGATGGTACACGACAGTACCCTTTACATGCAGCTGCAATCAAGAGGAAGTTGGCTCGGCGAAAGCGTGATCCGGATTGGCCTAAGGACGCCGGTCGAGTGCGAAACGTCCAAGAGCGGGACAGCGCACGCCACGTTCCGTCCCTTGCAAATCTACGGCTTGACCTACGAGAATCGCACGATCCCAGAGGCCGGTAGCCCTTCCCAAGCTAGCGTTCCAAACGACGGTTGCTAAGATCAAATGAGCCCAAGACCTAATTTGACGTTTCCAACGGTGTCGCATGTGCGACTCCGGGGATTCTCCCTCTTTTCACGTCAGCCGAATCTGGACATCGACATTCCGCCAGGCGTCTTCTGCCTCGCGGGCGCTAACGGCCTTGGCAAGTCGACGTTCCTCGCAGCCATCAATTTTGGCTTGACCGGATTCGTCCCCGATCCTCGCACCCCTTATCGATCAGCCGAAGAATACTATCAACATCATCGGTACCAGACGACGTACGCTGACAAATTCTTTTCCGGGCGAATCACGGAACTCGACCGTGACGAAGCGAGCATCACGCTACACCTGAGTGTGGGCGGCACGATCGCTCGAATCACACGTGGGATCTTTTCGCCCCAAGGCCTCCGAGCGTTCCACGTCGCTGATTCATCGGAGCCGCAGGCCGAGACAACAGATGACGATGACGTCGGGATCGGACTTGAGGATCAATACAAGCGCTGGTTGACCGAGAAAGTAGGTCTTGCCCGGTTCGCTCAATACGCCTTCCTACAACACATGGTACTCACCTTCGATGAGCGGCGTCATCTCTTGCTGTGGGACCCTCGCGCCCTCAACGAGGCGTTGTTCCTCGCCATCGGCCCAGACCCGACCCGAGCCGCCGCGGCAGCGGAACTCCGTCGAGCTATGGACAAAGCCGACTCACGGGCACGTAACAGGCAGTTTCAGATAAACAATGTCATGTCTCGCCTCAACACACTTCAAGATGAGGTGCCTGAACCCGTCGACTCGACCGTTGACCTGGAGGAATTTCAGACTAGGCATCAGATGCTCGAGCAGCGTGTCCTTACGCAGCGTGACAAACTAGAGGACAAATGGAATGAACGGAGGGATGCCGAATTACAACGAACCAATGCAATGGCTCACCTCAGCAGTCTTGCCAACCAATACACTCGCGTCTTCTCACGTCACGTTGGCCGCCGGCCCCGCGTAGACCTACATCCGATCGTAGCGGCCAGCATTTCGGAAGATGAATGTGCAATATGCGCAGCGCCCGATGTGGGTGACGTTCTCCGAGCCGCGATCGACAACGACGAGTGCCCTCTGTGTTGCAGTACACTTCCGGAGTTGGCGGAATCAGAGACGTTCGCGGACTTGGTGGATGTAGATAACGAGATGGCACAGACTAAGCGCGAGCTAGAAGCGGCGGAAGCGGCGGCAGTACGACTTGAGAGGGAGGAAGTTGCAGCCACGGCAGCCCTCAGGAGTCTTCAGGCGGAGTTGCGGGATTTCGAGGTGGACAACCGCACGATGCTCTTGGCCGCGAGCGCAGGAGGCTTGGATCGGATCGGAACCGCCATGGTTCGTCTACGACAGGAGCGGGAAGACCTTCTGGCCCAGAAGGACGAAGCGTTGGCGGAGCGGGAAGCGAAACGGGAAGAGCTCACCGTGCTACAGAATGAATTGCGGCAGGAATACATCCGTGCGGAAAGCGATTTCGTCCCCGTCCTACAACGTCTGGGCAAGGCTTTCCTTGGGATTGACTTGGCTGTGAAGGCCGAAGTGAAGCACACACTCCAGAAGTTTGGTTTCACCCTTGAATTGGAACTCAGAGGGGCCACCCGAACTCATGAGTTCCAGCTCTCAGAGAGCCAACGGTTTTTCCTCGACATCGCACTCCGTATGGCGCTGGCCGAGTACATGTTTACTGCCGGCGGTGGGAGTGCCCTGTATATCGACACTCCTGAAGGATCGCTCGATATCGCATACGAAGCCAGGGCAGGCCAGATGTTCGCGGAGTTCGTGGAGGGTGGACACGCTATGATGATGACAGCCAATATCAACACCTCCCAGTTACTGCGGCGCTTGGCCGAAAGGACTGGACGAGGACGAATGACCCTCCATCGCATGACCGCCTGGACAGACTTGTCTGAAGTCCAGATAGCGGAGGAAGCTCTGTTTGACACCGCATATGACGAGATCGAGACGGCACTTGGGGCTTGAAATGACCCTTGCACTCCGGTCGTACTACGATGGTCTTGGACTCTGCTTCCGATTAGGACGCACCCTAAAGGCTGTCGCACCAGCTGAGATTCACTTATTCGGCTATCTGGCGTCTGTCCTGTCCACGTACCGCGGACGACCCGCCGGCGAATGGGGTTATCGGTTCGCACTGACACCCGACGGGTTTCCGTTCAGCGCCGATCTGGAACTAGCGCTGGCTCAGCTCACCAAGCGAGGACAATTGACTCCAGATGAGGACGGATACTTGGAAGTGACCGAGCGTGGTCGAGCCGAGCGGACGCGCTTGTTTTCCTTGAGCTTCATGAGCGCGAACGAGGAATTCTTGGAGGGCGCGTGTAGCGTTACTCTCGCAATGCCTGTGGGGTTGGTCCGAGCCGCTCTCGGTGGGGAGGGCGATCTACGTCGAGTCGCGCACGGAACGAGATCTGAACTCCTTCCCACGGACTTGGGGGATGCAGTTCGGCAGGAGCAATTCCGCGTGCTGCATAGCGTATTGCCAGAGGCGGTGTCCGACTTGCTGCTGCCGGCGTCAGTCTGGTTGTTTTATTTGTGGGAGGGAATTGTCCACTCCGAATCAGAGGAGGGAATCAATGACCCTCAACCCTGATCGGATGGTTGACATCGCGGAAGCACTGTATGTGACCGCTATAGCTCAACATCACGGCGAGGACGGAGTGGGCGCACTGCGGCGTGTCCTTCTCTCGATAAGGACCCTGTACAAAGACGTATCGCCGGAGCGGATCAGCGGGACGTTGGCGGTCGTGCATCCGATCATGGATATCGACTCCAGCGACTTCCCGTATGTGACAGAAGGCGACACACCGGCACGTGGAGAAGGATATTCAGATGTCGCTTCCGTAGCAGAAGCGTACGATTCAGAGGCACGGGCGAGCGTAACTGTGCTTGAGGTTGACGCTGCGGAGCGTTATCGCCTGTTCACAAACATTTCAGGCTTTGACCCCGAGACTGCCTCCGGACGAGCCATCGTATACATTTGGTCAGGAGGAGCAGAGATGTTCGTGGTCAATGGCGCTGAAATCCCTGTGCCGAATCCCAGTCCCGCCACGCAATCGAGTGCCTTTGCAATTCCGACGTTCCGGAAGCTAGAGGATGCAATAGAGGCATACCATTCGGAGTTTGTACGGCACTCGGGCTGCATCATATTGCGTGAGGTATGGGAACCGGACGCACGACTGATATTCAAGAATAAGCCAGAGGCTGTCATGAGACGTTCGTTAGCGCAGTTTTTGCGGGTCTCGCTCCGTAGTGACGCTGCGGTCCGGCAAGAGCAGAACGTGGATGAGACTCGGCCAATTGATGTTGAAGTCACGTGGCAAGTAGGGCGACGCATCGCGATCATCGAAATCAAGTGGCTTGGTGCGTCTCGAACCAGCTCTAGAAGCATCTTCCAGTATCGAGAGGGACGTGCGAGAACGGGGGCCGCGCAGCTGGCGGATTACCTAGACAGGCTAGCCAGTGATCTGCCGCGGCATGAAAGGACGGGATATCTGGTAATTTTCGACGGGCGGCGAAGGGGAATTCAGGAGAATACGGAATCGCTGAGTGTGGCTGCTGCACTATACTTCAGAGATGCCACCATTGCATATGACCCGGCCTATCATGAGCTAAGAGACGACTTTGCCACACCAATCCGCATGTTCATGGAACCAGCACTCAGCAAGTGTACAGTGGACGAAGTGGTGTGACGGCGGTAAGTGTTGAGGCGGCGGATATCGATGCTCTCCGGGCCGTAGATCTGCCACGGCACCGATGGTACTTTGTAAAGGAGGCATTCGGGCCGGGTCTTGTGAAGGCGGCCCTCGACGCCACCGATGTGACCTCGGGGGACGTGGTGGTAGATCCATTCGCGGGTAGCGGGACCGTCCCGTTGTGCTGTACGAGTAATGGCGTCCCAAGTGTCGGTGTGGAGGTCAATCCGTTCTTGGCGGCCGTCGGGCGGACGAAGATGGTGCAGGTCAAAGCGGAGACCGTGACGCACCATGCGGGCAAGGTCTTCAAGGGAGTAATGCGCGGGGGCCTGTCCCCCTTGGAGAGTTTTTCGACCTTCTCCGAGGACGGAAATAAGGGGAAGTGGTTGTTCAACCGCACGGTGCTTCGGGCATTCGAAGGAGGGTGGCGGGCAACGGTAGGCATGTACCGTCCGGCCCGCGAAATCCTTCGGCTAGCTCTCGTCGGTGCTGCAATGGACGTTTGCAACGCTGTAAAGGACGGAAAATGTCTTCGGTATCGGAAGAACTGGGCGAAGCTGGGATTTGACCGAGTGTCCTTCCGAGAAAGACTTGAGGTGCGGGTAGGGCACATTTGCGAAGACTTGGAGTCGGCTCGATTGCTTGGGCCGGTCGGCACCATCATCAGGGGTGATGCGAGATCAGACGTAGTTTCAGGACTAAGCGCCAAACGATTCAAACTGTGTGTAACCTCACCGCCGTACTTGAATTCGTTTGACTATACGGATGTGTATCGGCCGGAATTGTTCTTGGGCAAGTTTGTACAGTCGATGGTAGAGTTGAGGGCGCTTCGTCTAACGACGATCCGCTCCCACACGCAAGTGAAATGGGAAGATCCAGTTGAGACGGAATTTGGAAGACACTTCGCGCCGGTGTTCGAGGAGATACAGGACCAAGAGCAGTCGCTCTGGAATCGCCGAATACCGAAGATGATTCGCGCGTATTTTGAAGATATACAACGGGTGTTGAATCAATTGAAACGCGTTGCGGCCCCGGAAGCGAGCGTTTGGCTCGTGGTGTCGACGTCGGCCTATGTAGGCGTAGAGATCCCCGTTGATCTTATCATTGCAGATGTGGCTCAAAGGGAAGGTTGGGAAGTTCGGGAGATCCGGACCATTCGACATCTGCGGCGTGTCCCCGTACAACAGTGGAAGCAGTTGGAGGAGCGAAGTATCCGGCAGAAGCCACACCTCCGGGAGAGCGTGGTAATCCTCGACAAGACGACAAAGAGATAGGGTTGGGCGGAATGTTCAAATGCGGCATGTGTTGGCGGGCTGTACAAGTTCGGTAATCAGCTGACCCCGGCCTCGCCGCGGTCAGCGCTTCAGGCTGCGGTCTTCACCTCGTTGGTGGTTGAGCTCGGGCTCGAGGGCTCCCAGATCCCTTTCTTGGAGACCTGATACCTCCTGCATCTCGTTCGACGGACTTTGTACAGGTCGTCCGCCGCTTCACGCTCAGTTGTTCGTTCCAAGAACGTGCATTGGAAGCGGTCGATGACCCGGTTCGACCGTGGCCGGCCCACCTACGTCGTGCGATGCTCGATCTCCTTGAGTTGGAGGAGCAGCTCGTACGGGTACGGGTCCTCGTGGCCGCGGGACTCCCGGCCGTCGTCGCTCAGGACCGTCTAGACCTTCACCGCGTGTTCCTCGAAGAAGGACAGCACATGGTTGTCTAACTATGACTAGGATCTGAACGGCGGTGACCGGCATCTTCGAGGTGTAGAGCCGGGCCCGCACGTGGCGGCTGAAGCAGTCCAGCACCGTCTGAAAGTAGAACCTTGGCCACCCCGTAAGCGTCCCCGCGAAGAAGATGCCCACCGCCAAGAGTTCCGGTAGAAACTAGAATGGCCCCCGCGTCCGTTAGGTAGCCAAGCCAGGGTAAGGGCTTGACCCGTTACGCGGGGGCCTCTCGGAGCCTTGTTGAAACCAGAATACCAACCCTGGGCCTGTCGGCGCAAGATACTGGACACCTGCGCTATGTCTGCAAACCAAAGTGGAATCAGCCGTTAGCTCATGAAGGTGTCCGCTGGGAGACGGAGATGGGGTAGCCGTCGGGGTCCCGGAGGGTGAACTCGATCGAGCGGGCGTTCGGGTTCTCGTGCGGTTCGTCCAGACAGTCGGCTCCCACGGCGCGGGCGCGCTCGAACACCGCCTGCGCGTCCTCGGTGTAGAAGTAGAGAAGGACGCCGCGACCGGGCGTCCCCTCGCAGGGGTCCGTCATCCCCGGGTGGGCCTTGAACTCTCGGTGGTGCAGCATCAGTTCGACGCTTCCGTCCGGCGCCAGGAGCCGCTCGAAGTGATGGCCGCCGCGTCCGCTCACGAACCCGAAGAGTTCGACGTACCAGGCTGAACTCGCCGCCACGTCGCGCACGACGAGCATCGGGGTGAGGCCTTGACCGCTCGTGGTCATCCGTCTGGGCCTCCGGGGCCGGCGCCCGAGTTCCGGCTGTCGGCTAGTGGTTCGAGTTGTTCGTCTGGGCCTCGGCGGCGCGCCTCGCCTCTTCGCGGGCCGCTACGAGCGCCTCGAACTCCGCGGGGTCGAGGTACGTGACGTCCACCCAGAGGTGGGCCATCTCGTCCACGGTCCGGTCCCCGTAGTCGACCCACTGCTCATGGTCGGGATTGTTCGGGTTCTCGGGCGTGTTGTCGTGCCAGGCGGTGATGACGAGCGTGGTTCCCGCGGGAAGGAGCGGGGCGGCGACATCCTCGTAGATGTAGTTGATGTGCCAGTTCCACTGGAAGTTGTCGACCTGGTTGATCAACTCCTTGCGGCCGTCCGGATAGATCGCCTCCAGCGACATCGCCTTGCCGCGCATGTGCATGTGCGGCTGGAAGTTCTCGAGGCGGGCGGGCCAGCGCAGCGTGTGGAAGTCCTGCGTCACGGCGATCTCGCCAGGCGGGATGTCCAGGCCTGTCCGGCCAGTGGCGCCGAAGAATGCGAGCCGCGTGCGGTTCCGGGGCTCCTCCCCCTTCGGATAGAACCAGACGCCGAGTTCCACGTAGCTGTCCTCGACGAGCTTGCCCATGGCGTGGAGGTGGACCTCCCAGCGGATCTGCGAGCCGGGGAGCATGACCTTGCCCGCACCCTCGGGGAAGATCTCGCCCTCCTTGCCCACGGCCCACTCCATGAACAGGCCCGGGCCGCCCATCGCGCCCCCTCGCGTGCTCGCCTCGACGATGCCGGCACTCATGGGGCTCTCCTCCTCGTCCTGCTGGAGGAAGGCGAGCACGTGGTGCGTGATCGTACGCGCGTCGTTGCCGGCCGGCTTGATCTCGATCGCCTTCACCCAGCGCGGCTCCGTGACTCCGGTCGGCGTGACGGGCCGCCACCACTTGTCCATCGTCTCGGCTTCGAGCGTGTAGGGCTCCGACGCGACGACGAGGTCGGGCTCGCCGAACTCATCGAGAAGGCGCCATTCGTTCGGATCGGGGAACTCGGCGGGCGGCGGCAGGTCGGCGGGATCGCCTTCTGCGCGACCGCCATCGATCCACGCGAGGATCGTCCCGATTTCTTCGCTCGACAGGCTGCGGTCGTTCTTGAACTCCTGGATCCCGACAGTCGGGTCGAGGTGCCACGGAGGCATGACGCGGTTGGAGACCTTCTCCCGGATCCCGGAAGCCCATCGATAGGCGTCCCGGTAGGTGAGGAGCGACATGGGGGCGATGGAGCCCTCCTGGTGACACTCTTGGCAATTCGCCTGGAGGATCGGCGCCACGTCCCGGTTGAAGGTCACCTCCCCGGGCCCGTTCTCCTGCGCCTGCACCGGCCCCGCGGCGCTCAAAACGCCGAGTGCCGCGCCGAACGCGATGGCGGCGAGCTTATGGGAGATCGGTGTCTGTCTCATGGTCGTGCTCCTTCAGCCTGACTCGGAAGGCGTCGCATCACGGGTTTACGATGACCCGCACGAATCCGTTCGTCCAGCAGCATTGTGCGTGACCCGCGGCGGAAACGCCCGATCCATCGTTCGCGCGCACGCGCAGGATGTACTCGCCCGGTTCGCGGAACGTGACCGGCGTCGAGACCTCGGCCCCGCCGTGCGGAACGCGGGCGGTCCGCTCGCCGAACTTCACGTCGCCCGGACCCTGGTGCTTGAACCAGGTGAGGTTCACGGGCGAGCCGTCCCGGCTTCCCGCGACGAAGTGGCTGCGTCCGACGCCGTCGTCCCGAACGTGTACGCTCACGTCGAGCGGTTCACCCACCCGAGCCGTGAGGGGTCCTCCCCACGCGCCGGCCGGTCCCGCGCCTTCGTCGCCGGCTCCGAAGCGGAGCACGGGAGGCGTGTTCCCGTCGCCGGCTTCGCCCTTGAGTGCGTCGATCTGCCAGTCACGGTGCAGGTGGCCGGGGATGCGGAACGTCTGTCCGCGCATCTTCAGCGTCCAGTAGACGTTCCCCTCGCCGAAATCCGCCGGGACCCGGACGACGAACACGCCGTAATGGCGCCGCGGCGCAAAGGACGTGGGCTGGGCGCCCTGAAACTCTGCCGGCTCGATCGTGTTGTCCGGCCCGAGGGGGACCTCGATCGTCTCCTCGAAGTTGCGGTTGAAGTAGCCGAACGAGAGGGACAGCGTGCCGTCCGCGTTCGTGTACCAGCCCTCGAAGGCGGGGGTGACGGTCTGGCCCCGACCGCTCGGGTTGCCGAGGGGGACCTGACCCGCAACCGGCAGCGTCTCGGCGCCCAGCGCCGCGATGACCGCGGCGGACGCCAGGATACGGGCAGGTCTCATCGGCCCGCTTCCGCCATGCTCGCCTCGATCGAGGCGCGGATCGCCTTCACCGTCTCCTCCACTCGGAAGCGGAGCAGCTTCTTCCCCGTGGCGATCGCCTCCTCCTTGGGGGCGATCGAGACGCCGTTGATGCTGGCCCGGCCGGCCGCCACGCGCTCGTCGTAGCGCACCATCGCCGGGTCCTCGACCATCATGATCGCGGTGATCACGAAGTCGTCGTGGATCCCCTCGGGGTCGGTCTCGAAGATGCCGAGTTCGCTATTCATCCACTCGTGGACGTCGCGGTAGCGGTAGAACTCGGGGATGAAGTGCGCCTGCCCGTCGTACCAGCGCTCGTTCAGTCGCGCGGCGACCGCCTCCATGCCCGACTGGTTCCCGCCGCTGTCGCCGAACAGGATGATGTGCTCGAAGCCGTGCGCCCTGAGGCTCGACGCCACGTCATCCAGCACTGCCTCGAACGTCTCCTGCCGGAGGCTGATCGTCCCCGGATACCGCATGTGGCCCGACGGATCGTCGATGTCCCCCTCGGGGACGAGCTTGATGATCGGCGCGCAGAGCGCGTTTCCGAGTTCGCGCGCCACTCCCTCACACGCGCCCTGCAACACGTAGTTGTGCTTGCCGGTAGCGAGATACGGACCGTTCTGCTCGATGCCGCCCGTCGTGATGATCGCGGTGGTCTTCCCGGCCGCCATCGCGTCCCGGACCTCCATCCACGTCATCTCCTCGATCCACACCGTGTCGAACGCCTCGATGGGCCGTTCCGACACGAGCTCTTCCTGAGTGCGACGCTCGCGCTCCGCCGCCATCCGGGCGCGCTCCTCGGGCGTCATGTTTCGCTGCTGCCCCGCCAGCGCCGAGGCCGAAACCATGAACAGCGCGAGCAGGGGGAGGATCGACTGGGACTTTCTCATGGCACACCTCGTTTTCCGCGAGCTGGGAACCGACTCCAAGCCCCAACGCTAGCATATCGCGCCGGTTCCCGACCAGTCTCAAAAGTGTGGCATGGCAAGCAGGGCTGGCGGGCGCTCGCTCCGATGGGAGAAGATTCGGGTCGACGCGGTTCCACAACTGGAGAGTTCAGAATGGTGCGATGCATCCCTCGGCGGAGCTCGTGGCTGGCCCTCGTTGTCCTCGTCGCCTGCGGTGCGCCCGGCGACAACTCCTCGGAGCAGGCGTCCGACCCAGCGGCGACCGAGGTGGCGGGACCGGCGACGTCCGACCCCTACGAGCACGGGTTCACGGACGGCGACTACCCTCGGGTGATCAAAGTGGCGGAGGACGTCTACGCGTACGAGCAGATCCATCCGACGGGGGGCGAGATCATCACGACGGTGAGCCTCATCGTCATCACGCCGGAGGGCGTGCTCGTTGCGGACGGGCAGGAGAATCCCGAGGAGACGCAGCGGCTCGTCGACACGATCGCGGACATGACGGAGCAGCCGATCACGCACGTCGTCGTCGCCTCGGATCACGGGGATCACACGGGCGGGAACTCCGCCTTCCCCTCGGGAGCTCGCTTTCTCGCGCACCCCACTTCCGCGGCGATCCTGGAGGCGAGCGCGGCCAACCCGAACCGGCCCGAGGACGCGCCCCCGGTCATCGTCCCGACGGAGATCGTGGGGGACGAAACCGTGCTCGAACTCGGCGGCCGCGAAATTCAGCTCCTGCACCTCGGTCGCGCGCACACGGGTGGGGACCTCGTCGTGTACGTGCCCGAGGGGAAGGTGCTGTTCATGAGCGAGACGTACCTGAAGCACATCTTCCCGGCCATGCGCTCGGCCTACCCGTCCGAGTGGGTGGCCATGCTGGACCGTTCGCTGGAGATGGATGTCGATGTCTACGTCCCCGGACACGGCGTGATGGAGTCGCCGGCGATCCTCGAGGCAGGGCTGGTGTCGTTCCGCGATGCGGTGCAGCGGGTCGTGGAGGAGGCGACGCGGCTCCACGGCGAGGGCCTGAGCGCCGAGGAGGCGGCCGCGGCGGTCATGTTCGGCGACATCGAGGACTGGTCGCTGCGGGACAGCCAGAAGCCGCGCGCAATTCAGCGGGTGTACATGGAACTCAACGGAGAGCTGCCGGGATGAGCCAGATCAGCGCGTCGACGAGGTGGAAGCTCGGGCTCGCCGCGGCGGTGGCGGGTTTCTCGGTCGTGGCGAGTCCCGCGGCCGGTGTCGGGGCGCTTCAGGCGCAGTCGCACGTGACCGTGGACATCGGGGCGCGGGATCCGGCCTTCTCGCCGGACGGGTCGACGATCGCCGTCTCGATCCTGGGGAAGATCTGGATGCTTCCCGCCGAGGGCGGCACGGCGCGCCAGCTCACGGACGGGGCCTCGTGGGACACTCGCCCCGCCTGGTCGCCGGACGGCCGCTTCCTCGCCTACGCGGCGAGGTCCCGCGGGGGGGCCGACATTCTCGTCCGCAACATGGCCACCGGCGGCGTCCGCTTCCTGCACAGCGTCCCGGGTTCGGTCGGACACATGCAGTTCCATCCGGACGGGAGCCAACTCTTCTTCGTGGACGACCGCTCGCAGTATGAGGCGCACGTGTGGCGGATCCCGCTGGCGGGCGGCGAGGCCGAGCAGATCACGCACACGCAGAGCTGGCACGAATGGTCGTTCGCCCTCTCGCCGGACGGGAACCGGATCCTCCTCGAGACGGGACGCTTCGACGGCACGGACCTGTACGAACTCGACCTGGAGGAGATGTCGCTGGAGCGGGTCACGGACACGCCGGAGCGGGAGATGGCCGTGGCGTGGAGCGCCGATGGAACGCGCCGGGCGCACGTCCGGACGCACAACGGCGCCGATCAGATCGTCGTGTCGCTGCCGGGGGACCGGAGGCATTTCCCGAGCGCCTTCGATCAGAAGCAACTCGCGTTCCACCCCTCCGGCGACTGGCTCCTCGTCCTCGGGGGCCGGCGGATGCAGCGGCTGGATCTGGAGAGCGGAGAGTTCACTCCGATACCCTTCGAGGCCCGCTTCGAGATCGCCGAGGATCCCGCCGACGATCTGCTGATCACGAACGTCCGCCTGTTCGACGGCAGGGGGGACGAGGCGGTCCCCGCCGCCGCGGTGCTCGTCAGGGACGGGAGGATCGCTGAAGTACGGACAGGGGAAGACGCGGGGGTGCCCGATGTCGGGACCGATACGCCGGTCATCGACGGGGGCGGCCGCATGCTGCTCCCGGGGCTGATGGACAACCACTACCACTACTGGCAGCCCCTCGCCGGCGCCGACCTCCTGGCCGCCGGCGTCACCGCAATCCGCGACCCCGGCTCGGCGATCCAGGACGCCATGGACTTCAAGGACGCGGTGCGGATGGGTGTGCTGGCCGGCCCCGACGTGTACACCGCCGGGCCGCTCATCGACGGGCCCGCCGGCTACCACCCCATGGTGGACGTGAGTATCGACGATCCCGCGGCCGCTCCGGCGCTGGTCCGCGCGCTCAAGGAACAGGGCGTCGACCTGCTCAAGGCGTACTTCCTCCTGGATCCCGACGTGCTCGCGGCCGTCGTGGCGGAGGCGCGCGTGCAGGGGCTCCCGGTCACGGGCCACATCGGCGTCCGCACGAGCTGGCGGCAGGCGATCGAGGCCGGGATCAGCGGGTTCAACCACATCAGGGTGTGGCGCGACTTCCTGCCGCCCGAGATCCAGGCCGACGGCCGGGATATGTCGCTCGACGGCGGGCGGAACCCCGTCGGACGTATGCAGGCGGACTGGCGGGAGATCGATCCGGCGAGTCCCGAGGTCATGTCGCTCCTCGAACTCATGGCCGAGACGGAGACGGCACTCGATCCGACCCTCTTCATCCAGGAGATCGATGACGGCGACCGCACGCGCTTCTCGCTCGAGGAGTTCCACAACGGACAGCAGGCGTACGAGCGCATGGGCGAATTCGTGCGCCGCGCAGTGGAGGTCGGCGTCCCGCTCCTCGCGGGCACGGACAACGTCGGGCTGTTCAACGAACTCGAGGCGTACGCGAGGGCCGGTGTGCCGAACGCCGCCATCTTGCGGGCCGCGACCGCGAACGGTGCGCGCTGGCTCGGCAGGGAGGACGACTTCGGGACCGTGCAGCCGGGCCGCCGCGCACACCTGATCCTCGTGGACGGCGACCCGCTGGAGGACATCGCCGATCTGCGAAACATCGATCTCGTCGTGAAGGATGGCGTGGTCGTCTTCGGCGGGCCCCCGGCTGAGCCGCTGGTCCCGTGATCGATCCGCTTCTGGCGGGGGTTCTCGAGACCGCCGCGGTCGAGGCCGTCGCTACGGCGGCGCTGCAGGTGGAGCCGGCGGGCGGGCTCCTGCCGGCGCTCTCCGACAACCCGTTCCTGGCTCTCGGCGCCCTCTTCGGAGCCGGCGTCCTCACGAGCACGAACCCGTGCATCTGGCCGATGATCCCGATCACGTTCTCGGTCATCTCGGGCACGGCGGGCGAGGATCAGCCGCGAAAGCGCACCATCGGCCTCACGCTCACGTACGCCCTGGGCCTCGCGCTCCTCTACTCGCTACTGGGCGTCATTGCCGGGCTCAGCGGCACCGTGCTCGGCTCGATCGGCGCGAGCTTCTGGGCGCTGTTCGCGACCGGGAACCTCCTCCTCTTCTTCTCATTGTTCATGCTCGACGTTTTTCCGGTCCCGGTGCCGAAGCGGCTCCTGGCGTGGGCGAGCAGCCGCGGCGGCGGCTCCTACCGGGCCGTGTTCGTCCTCGGCGCGACGTCCGGCATCGTGGCCGCGCCGTGTGGCGCCCCCGCTTTCGCCGTCGTCCTCACCTGGGTGGTCGCCGAACAGGCCGGGCTCATGGGGTTCGTGTACCTGTTCGCCTTCTCCATCGGGATGACCGCGGTGCTGATCGCGGTGGGTCTCTTCTCGGGAACGGTCGCGGTTCTGCCGAAGTCGGGGACGTGGATGATCTGGATGAAGCGGGCCGCGGCTGTCATCATGATCGGGATGGCACAGTTCTACTTGATCAGGGCGGGATACTTCCTGTGAGCGCGAAGAACCTGAAGCATTCGTACATGACGCGTGGAACGAGGCGCACCGTCGTGACCCTCGCGGGGCTGACGTGGCTCGTCGCCGCGGGTCCGCTGCGCGCCCAGGCAGGGGAGGGACAGGTCAGCCTGCCGACGGGAACGCAGGCGCCGGACGCGGCGCTCCAGGATCTGGAGGGCAACGACGTCAAGCTCCTCGACTACGCCGCCGGCAAACCCACGCTCATCGAGTTCTGGGCCTCGTGGTGCGAGCAGTGCGAGGCGCTGCAGCCCGAGATCGACGAAGTGGTGGCGGACTACGGGGAGCAGGTAAACGTCGTCGCTGTCGCGGTCGCCGTGGCGCAGTCGCTGCGGCGCGTCAGGCGGCACGCGGAGGCGCACGGGGCGGAGTATCCCTATCTCTGGGATGCGGACGGCGCCGCGGTGCGGGCCTATTCCGCGACGACGACGTCGATCGTGGTCATCCTCGACGCCGAGGGGAAGGTCGCCTACACCGGCGTCGGCCCCGACCAGGATCTCGTCGGGGCCGTCACCGGAATCCTCTCAGCTCAGCAAGCGGGAGAGGATTAGCTCCTAAGGGTCGGCGGGTTCCGGCGTCACTTCGTCGATGATGGCGGCCAACTCGTCGTAGGCGGCGGGGTCGACCTGATTGAAGCTCGGGATCACCCCGGCCACGCGGCCGTCCGGTCCGACGACGATCACCGCCCGGCTGTCCACCATGTTGTTGTCCCTCAGCCCTCCGCCGAAGGCGTGGTACGTCGTCCCGTCGTTATGCAGGTCGCTCGCGAACAGGAAGGGGAAGTCCTCGTCCTTCAGCCATGACGCGAGTTCATCGACCGGGTCGTTCGAGATGCCGACGAGAACCACGTTCCGGCCCTCGTTGAAAACACTTGCGTACTGATCACGGTACGCTCTCATCTGAACCGTTCAGCCACGCGTTCTGACTCTGAAGAAGAAGGCCAGTACGACCGTCTCCCCCCGGTAGTCGCTCAGCCGGATCGGGTTTTCCAGCGCGCCGTACCGAGTCGCGCCGGGGAGCGCGAAGTCGGGCGCCATCTCGCCCACGGCGAGGAGTTCGGCATCCTGCGCGCTCACCGGATCCGCATCTCCGACAGCGAGCATTCCGGCGACGCCCAGCGCGAGGGCGGCGGCCAGGACGAATCTCCGCATGTCTCGGTCCTTTCATGCAGGTGGAAGACAGGTGGAAGAACCATGCCGAAGGGTGGCGCACCCCTCGCGTTCGCGCCAGAGTTGAGCGATGTCCCCGTTCCCCAGGAGGCGCCCCATGATCCGTTCGCCCCGACGCCGTCCGTGGCGTCCCGTCGTCGCCCTCGTCTGCACCATCCTGCTCGCGGTCCCCGCGTCGGGGTGCGCGCAGGGGAACGGCGATCCCGTGAACGATCCCCGCTTCGAGCAGGCGGTGGCGCTGTTCGAGGCGTGGCTCGACGCGAAGATGGCGTACGAGAAGATCCCCGGCGTGTCGGCGGCGCTCGTGCACGACCAGGACCTCGTATGGGCGCAGGGCTACGGGTACGCGCACCGCGAGACCGGAGTCCCGGCCACGCCGTCGACCATGTATTCGGTGTGCTCGATCTCGAAGCTCTTCACCTCGATCGGGGTGATGCAGCAGCGGGACGAGGGCAAGCTGCATCTCGACGACCCCGTCTCCGACCACCTCCCGTGGTACAACCTCGAACAGGTGTACGCCGACGGTCCGAGCGTGAGCGTGGAGGGGATCCTCACCCACTCCTCGGGGCTGCCGCGCGAATCGGCGCACCCGTACTGGACGGGTCCCGACCATCCCTTCCCCACGGCGGACGAGATAATCCAAGGGCTCGCGGAGCAGGAGACGCTCTATCCCGGACGCCGCTACTTCCAGTACTCGAACCTGGGGATGGCGCTGGCGGGGCAGTTGATCGAGCAGGCTTCGGGGATGGGGTACGAGGAATACATCCGCAGCCGGATCCTGGAGCCGCTGGGGATGTCGGACACGTACCCCGACATCCCGGTCGAGCACAGAGGCGGCCGCTACGCCACGGGGTACTCCCGGCTCGAGCGGGACGGCACGCGGGCCGAGGCCCCCTTCTTCCAGGCGCTGGGGATGGCCTCCGCGGCGGGGTTCGCCTCCACCGTCGAGGATCTGGCGCGCCTCGCCTCGTGGCAGTTCCGGCTGCTGGAGCACGGGGGGACGGAGATACTCGACGTGAACACGCTGAGGGAGATGCACCGCGTGCACTGGGTGGACCCCGACTTCGACACGATGTGGGGTCTGGGCTTCGCGGTCGCCCGCCGCGACGGGGAGCGCACGGTGGGGCACGGAGGGAGTTGCCCGGGCTTCCGCTCCACCTTCCAGCTCATTCCGGCGAAGAAGCAGGCGGGCGCGGTGATGATGAACGCGCTCGCCAATCCCACCGATGTGTGGACGCAGATGATGGCGACCCTCGGCGCGGCCCTTGAGGAGATCCGGAGCGACCCGGGCGGCGGCACCGCGCGTCCGGCATCTCTGGCGGAGTACGAGGGACTGTATCAGTCCACGTGGGGAGAGACGGTCATCCTCCGCTGGGACGATGGTCTCGCGGCGCTCGGCGTTCCCTCGAACGATCCGCTCGAAGGGATGACGAAGCTGCGGCACGAGGGCGGAGATACCTTCCGGCGCGTGCGGGATGACGGCGAACCGGGAGAGGCGTACATCTTCCAGCGGGAGGACGGTGCCATCGCCCGGTACAGCGTCCATGGAAACTTCTCGAACAAGGTCCGGTAACGAACGATGTCGACGGCGATGACCACTCTTTCCGGTTCTTCCAGCAGTCTCATTCCCGAGGCGGCGACACGAGAGGGGAACGACCCGATCTTCGCCCTGCACGGGGAGGCGGTGCGGCGGGCCGCGGCGGGCGAGTCGATCCTCAACTCGACGCTCGGCGCGTTGATGAACGACGACGGGACTCTCGCGGTGATGCCGGCGGCGGCCGAGGCGCTGGAGCGCGTGCCGCACGCGCGGGCCGCCGGCTATGCGCCGATCTCGGGCGACCCTCCGTACCTGGCCGCGGTGATCGCGGACCTCTGCGGGGAAGGCGCCCTGGCCGAGCAGGCGGTCGCCGTGGCCACGCCGGGCAGCACCGGCGCGATCCACCACGCGATCCTCAACTTCCTCGAGCCGGGACAGGCGGCGCTCACGCCCAGCTACTACTGGGGCCCGTACCACACGATCTCGACCCATTCGGGACGCGCGGTCGAGACCTTCAACACGTTCGATGCCGGGATCCGCCTCGACCTCGAGGCCTTCCGCAGGGGACTCGAGGGTCAGATCGCACGGCAGGGGCGCTCGCTCGTCCTCTTCAACTTCCCGTGCAACAACCCGACCGGGTATTCGCTCGACGAGGCAGAGTGGGAAGCCGTGGCGGAGATCGTCCGGGATGTGGGACAACGGGGGCCCATCGCGTTCCTCCTCGACCACGCGTATGCGAAGTTCGGGGACGAGGCGTCCAACCGCTGGATCAACTACATCCCGCGCATGCTGGAGTCGGCGACGGTTCTCGTGGGCTGGACCGTGTCGAAGTCGTTCGCCCTCTACGGCGCGCGGGTGGGGGCGCTCGTGGCGCTCCACCGGGAGGCGGCGGAGCGGGAGCGGATCTCGAACGCCCTCGGGTTCTCGTGCCGGGCCACGTGGTCGAACTGCAACCACCTCGGGCTGCTCGGCGCCACCGAACTCCTCACCGATCCGGAGTTGCGCCGCCGCACGGAGGAGGAGCGCGCGGGGATGATTCGCCTCCTCAACGAGCGCGTCGCGGTCTTCAACGAGCTTGCGGCGGGTGCGGGGCTGACCTACCCCCGCTACGAGGGCGGGTTCTTCGTCTCCGTGTTCACGCCGGACGGGGAGGTGACGGCCGCAACCATGCGCGAGGCCGGGGTGTATGTCATCCCGATGGAGGGCGCGGTGCGGATCGCGCTGTGCGCCACCCCGGCGCACTCGATTCCACGGCTCGTCGATGCGCTGGCCGAGGGCATCGCGACCGCCCGCGCCGCCTGAACGGACCGTCCGGGAGAACGACGATGGAACGATACAAGACAGCTCTGATTCTGGTGCCGACGCTCGCGCTCTTCGCGGCCACCAGTTGTGCCGGCCAGGCCCGGATGACCGACGCCGAGAAGCTCGCGCGCGTGGAAGAGATGGTGGAGGAGGTCGAACGTCGCTTTCCGGAGGTGGAAGCGGTCAGCGTGGAGGAGGTGGGGCGGCTGCTCGAGTCCGGGAGCGTCGTGCTCGTCGACGCCCGAGCGGAACGCGAGCGGGAGATCTCCTGGATCCCCGGCTCCATTACTTCCGAGGAGTACGAAGAGGATCCGGATCGGTACGCGGACCGGACCGTCGTCGCGTACTGCACGATCGGGCACCGGAGTTCGGAGTATGCGAAGCGGCAAAACGAGGAGGGCCGACCCGTCCTCAACCTGCGCGGGAGCCTCCTGTCATGGGCCCACGCGGGCGCGCCGCTCGTGGGCCCCGATGGGCCGACGAACCGCCTTCACGTGTACGGAAAGACCTGGGATCTGGCCCCCGAACGCTACGAAACGATCTGGTGACGGCGGCGCAGTAGCCGGGTCTCCGGCCATCTGACCTGCGGGGTCGGTCAGCGGGGCGCGTCGCCGAATCCGGGGGCGAAGATGGTGGAGAGGTCGATCACGCCGACCTGCGTGTCGCCGAAGCGGACGGGAAGCAGGCGGCGGAAGCGCTCGGGCCCGAGGTTCACCGCCGGTCCCGCCCCGCTTCCCGGACCGAAGCGGTATACGTCGACCTGGTTCTCGACGAGGTCCACGGTCCAGTACTCGCGTACGCCCTGGCGCTCGTAGAGCCGCCGTTTCACGCCGCGGTCGCACTCGGCGGTGGAGGGAGAGAGGACCTCGACGACGAGGTCGGGTGCCCCAACGAGTCCCGCCTCCTCGACGATGTGGCGCCGCTCGTTGGAGACGAAGAGGATGTCCGGCTGCACTCCCTCGCCGGTGGCCGGGAACTCGACGCCGGGGGTGGCCACCACCTCGCCGTGTCCGGGATCCTCCAACAACTCGGACAGCCTCACCAGGAGCCGCTTGCTGACCACCTGATGCCGCCACTTGGGGGCGGCGGTCACGTAGAGGATACCGTCGATCGCCTCGTAGCGGTTGCCATCGTCGGGCATCCGCTGCGCGTCCCGCCAGGTACCTTCGGTAAGTTGCATGGTTCGCACATCATAGCTCCGCGCTCGCGTCCACTCCAACCCGTAACCGATGATGCGCGGTGCCGTCATCGCGCCCTCAAACGCGCGCGGAAGCGCTGGCGGAGGGTCCCCGCTACGGGACCAGGTTGCCGCCTGCCGTGCGGGTGATGAACCCTGCCAGCGTCTCTCGCCACTGCGGGAGCAGGCTCTCCTCCACGTACATCATGTGTCCGGCGGCGAAGTCCGCGCGGGTGATGTTGTCGCGCAGGTCCGGCGGCAATCCCAGTTGCTCCAGCGACCATACGATAGGGAAGTACGGCGTCGCGAAGTCGTAGATCCCGTTGATGAGCAGGACCTCGAGGCGCGGGTTGCGCTCGATCGCGTGTGCGAGATCGGGTCCCACGTTGAGCGCCGAGCCGCCGAACGGTCCGCGTCGGCCGCCCTGCCGCTCCCAGTTCCAGGGGCGCGCCATCCCGCTGGGCCAGTACTCGCGGTCGCCGTCGTAGCCGAGTTCGTCCCGCACGTAGGTGTTGAAGAGGGAGGTGTAGGCCGAACTTATGGCCGAGGATTGCGCGTCGTGGTCGGGGGTCAGGTCGAGCACGTCTCCCGTCGGCCCGGTGAAGCGCGTGTCCAGTCGCGCCAGCGTGAGCCGCCGGTCCCGCAGCAGTTCCTTCTCGAACTCCGGGGCGGAGACGCGCAGGTCGGCCTTGTCGAGGTACTCCATGCTCAGCCCCGTGTACTCGTGCATCTGCCGCAGCACCCGGGCGCGCTGCTCGGGATCCACGGCGGTGCCGGCGAGCAACGCCTGTGCGTAGTCGGTCAGCGCCCACGCCTCGACCTCCTTCATGAACGCCTCGAGGTCGTCCGGGCGTCCGCCCGGCAGCATGTCGTGGTACTCGGCGGCGACCGCGAAGGACGGCACGTTCGTGATGAAGCCGATGTGAGATCCGTCCGGAAACTGGAGCGTGTTGAAGTCGATGACGGCGGAGACGAGCACGACCCCGTTGAGGTCGATGTTCGCGTTCTGGAGGTGGCGGGCCAGGAGCACCGAGCGCGTCGTGCCGTAGCTCTCGCCGAGGATGTAGCGGGGCGAGTTCCAGCGCTGGTTCTCGCTCAGGAAGCGGCGGATGAACTGCGTCAGCGAGGCGGCGTCCTCGTCCATCCCCCAGAAATCGGTCCCATCCGCATCGCCGGCGGGGCGGCTGAACCCGGTCCCGATCGGGTCCACCATCACGACATCGGCGATGTCGAGCACCGTGTAGCCGTTGTCGACGAGCGGGTACGGGGGCGGCGCCTGCTGGCCCACGTTGGGCGTCATCACGCGGCGCGGCCCCATGATCCCCATGTGGAGCCAGAACGAGGCCGATCCAGGGCCTCCGTTGTAGGCGAAGATGATGGGGCGCGTGGAGGGGTCTCCGCCGTTCATCCGGAAGTACCCCGTGTAGAAGAGTTCTCCGGTCGCGTACTCCTCGTCGTCGCGGAGGATGACGCTGCCGACGACCGCCTGGTATTCGACGGTCTCCCCGTTCACGACGATGGAGTGGTTCGACTCCCAGCGCGAAGGCGCGACCTCGTCTCGGCCTCCGTCGCCGGAGCCTTCCTGCGCGAGCGCGCCCACGGGCATGAGGCCGAGCGCGACGATCGGTGCGATCAAGCTGAGCGACTTCATCTTTCCTCCTGCGCTAACGGCCGGCGGCGGCCATTCCGAGGGCGACGGCTTCCGGCTGCGTGACGATGATCACGCGGAACCCCTGCTCGATCCGCATGGCGATGTCGTCCACGCCGGCCGTGACGCCGCACGGCACGCCGAACTCGAGACAGGCGGCGAGCACGATCTGGATCGCCTCCTCCACCTTCTCCATGTCTCCGTCGTAGACGCGCCGGAGATCGCCAGGCCCCGGGGAGACGGCGCTCACGCCGGGGGTGGAGACGATCTCGCGCACGTTGTCGATCCCGAGCTGGTCCTCGATGAGGAGGAAGCTGATCAGGTGGCCGTCGGGATTGCCGGGCCAGGCGCCGTCGCTGAGCGCATCGACGGCGAGGGCCGCTTCTTCGGCGGTTTCGACATGCGGGTAGACGATGCCGGAGACGCCGGCCGCCAATCCCTGCGCGACACGGTCCCGGGCCTCGTCGTGCCCGTCCCGGATCGGGGGGATCCGCAGCAGCATCGGATGAGGCATCTGGTGCCCCGAGGCCTCCGACATCCCGGCGGCGTAACTCTCGAGGGCGGGAATGTCGAAGGGGCCGGACTCCAGCGAATAGAACACGAAATCGAGCGGACGGTTGGCGGCCATGGCGGCGCCGGCCTCGGGCGTGTGGTCGCCGGAGAAGAGTCCGAAGATCGCGTCCCCGGCGGCGAGTTGATCCACGATGCGGGTGTCGGCGGCCTCCTCGGGCTCTGCCATCGCGTCGGTGTCCTCCTCTCCCGGGGCTCCTCCGCAACCATTGAGCAAAACCATGCCTCCGGTGACGCTCCCCAGCAGGAGGACGGTGCGGAGAGAAGGGTTCCTGCGCGTGTTTCCGGCGGCCATGGGATACCTCGGGGTTGGGGCAGGCCGGTTCGAACCCTGGCGACAGACTCTCGCGACCCGCGTCGGGCTTCGATTAGTCTACTTTCCGGAAAGGGGGTCCCGCCATGCGCACGCCGAGAGATTTCGCCCGCACACGCGCCCGCACGCGCAGGAAGTTCGTCGAAGAGGCCGCGCTGGGGGTCGCGGGACTCGGTCTGCTGCCCGCCACCAGCTGGTCCTGCGGGGGGAACCCCGACTCGGGGGAATCCGAGGCCGCGTCGGGCGACCCGCCCGCCGCCCCCGCCACGGGGACCGGACTCCTCCAGGATCCGCGCTACCTGGACCACGTCCTGATCCGGCCGGATGGGGGACGTCCGCCGGAGATCCCGGACCGCCTCGTGCGCATCCGGGAGGAACTCGTGGCGCGTGGGCTGGACGAGGCCACGGTGCCGCTCGCGCCGTCCGCCGAGGCCATGTCGCACATCGAAACGCACCACACGCCGGAGCACGTGGCATCGATCCGCGAAATCGAGGTTTCCGGGGCGGTCGCGGAGCTCGCCGTGTCGGGCGCGCTGACGGCGATCGATGCGGTCGTGGCGGGGGAGGTGCGAAACGCCTTCTGCGCGATTCGGCCACCGGGTCACCACGCGAACAACACCGGCGCCGAGGAAGGGTTCTGCTACTACAGCAACGCCGGCGTGGCGGCGAAGTACGCGCAGCAGGTACATGGGTTCGAGCGCGTACTCGTCATCGACTGGGACTACCACCACGGGAACGCGACGCAGAACAACTTCTACGATGATCCGTCGGTCCTCTTCTTCTCCGCCCACGACTGGGCCGCCTACCCGCGAACGGGCGACCCGGCCCTCACCGGTGAAGGCGAGGGGACCGGGTTCAACATCAACGTCCACCTCGACTGCGGCGCCACCGACGCGGACATGCTGGGCCGCTGGGACGACACGCTCTCGCCGGCCGTCGCCGCCTTCGATCCGGACTTCGTGATCCTCTCGGCGGGCTTCGACAGCCGGGTCGACGACCTCCTGGGCTGCTTCGCACTCACGGACGACGCCTTCCGGCGCATGACCCGGATGGCGATGGACTACGCGGACAGCTGCTGCGAAGGGCGCGTCGTCTCGCTGCTGGAGGGCGGCTACAACCTCGACGGTACGGCCCTCGCCACGGCCGCCCACATCGAGACGCTGCTGGAAGGGTAAGCGGCGGGGCGGGACGCCGATCAGACGTTGAAGCGGATGTGAAGGATGTCGCCGTCCGCGACCACGTAGTCCTTGCCCTCGACCTGCATCAGGCCGGCTTCCTTCACGGCCTGCTCCGAGCCGTACTTCGCGTACACCTCGTAGGGGATGACCTCCGCGCGGATGAATCCGCGTTCCATGTCCGAGTGGACGCGGCCCGCCGCCCGCCTGGCCCGCGTGCCGCGCCGGATCGTCCAGGCGCGGACTTCGACGGGGGCGGCGGTGAAGAAGGAGATGAGGTCGAGGAGCCCGTAGGCCGCGCGGATGAAGCGGGCGAGGGCCGGTTCGCGCAGGCCGAGCGCCTCCACGAAGGCCGCCTGGTCTTCCGGGTCGAGGTCGGCGATCTCCGCCTCGACGGGCGCGGACAGCGCCAGGCCGCCGGCTCCCATGGCGGCGAGCCGAGCGGCGAGCGTCGGGGGCAGCGCCTCCCCGGCCCGGTCCTCGCTGCGGTTTAGCACGGCGAGCAGAGGGCGGTCCGTGAGGAGGCCGTAGCCCCGGAACGGCGCCCGGTCCAGTTCCGCCCGGGGTACGGTCCGTAGCGGCTGCTCGCGTTCAAGCGTCTCAAGCGCCCGTTCGAAAGCGGTGATCTCGACCGCGTCCGCCCCCTCGCGACGCGCCCGGTCCAGCCGGCGCTCGACGAGGTCGAGATCGGAGAGCAGACATTCGGTGGCGAAGGCCTCGAGTTCGCCCTCCGCGTCCGGCGGGTCCGCGAGAGAGGGGTTGTCGAAGTCCCTCAGGACGAGGCAGAGCGCCTCCTGGTCGCGAATCTGCTGGAGCCCGCGCGGCGACAAACCCTTGCTCGCCGCGCCGTACTCCCCCGGAATGTCGCAGAACCGCATCTCCGCGTACGTCGTCCGGCGGGGGGAGAGGAGGGTGCGGAGCGCATCGATGCGCTCATCGGGGACCCGCACCGTACCCAGCCGCAGCTCGCCCCCGAACCCGACCGGGACGCCGAGCCCCGTCATCGCGTTGAACACCGTCGTCTTTCCCGAACCCGCGAACCCCACGAGTCCTATCTTCACCGCGTCCCCTCCCCGCTTATCTTCGCTGCGTGAATATCGAAATCCCCGTCTCCGCGGGCGAACTCATCGACCGGATCACCATCCTGCGGCTGAAACAGGCCCGGATCCGCGATCGCCGGAAGCTCGCGAATGTGAACTCCGAGCTGGCGAACGTCGAGGCCGTGTGCGAGCGGACGATCGGAAGGATCGATGCCGCGCCCTCCCGGGTGAGGGAGCGCGTCGCCGCCCTGGCGGACGTGAACCGGGGGATCTGGGACGTCGAGGACGAGCTGCGTCGCCTGGAACGCGCGCACGACTTCGGTCCCCGCTTCACCGAGGCCGCGCGTCAGGTGTATCGCCTCAACGACAAACGCCACCGCCTCAAGCGCGCGCTCAGCGAGGACTACGGCTCGCCGATCATCGAGGAGAAATCACACGCGACCTCGGACCTGGAGACCAGCTCGGGGTAGTCGGGGGCTTCGGGCCGTCGTGGGCTCCCGGGAGTCGCGGCCTGGGGACGCTCAGGGACAGAACGGGTCCAGGCGGTCGGCCACCGCGGCCAGTCCGTCCACGGGAGAGCCTTCGCGCCCGGTCACCTTCGAGATCCGGATCGCGACGATGTCGTTGGGGAAGAGTACGACCCGGTGTCCGCCCCAGCCCGACATGCGCGTGAGATCGACGACGCACCCCCCCTCGCCGACGTAATTCTGGTGCCAGGTTGCCAGGTAGTAGCTCGGCTGCCCCGTCTCGACCGGCGGGCCGAAGGTGATCCCGCGCACGTCCGTCCGGTACATGACTGCGGCGGTCAACTCCGGGTGGAGCAGTTGCTCGCCCTCGTGCGCGCCGCCGTTCTGCAGGAGGCGGGCGATCTTCGCGAGGTCGTCGACCGTCGGGTAGTAGCCCTGTGACATCTGCGGCAGCGTGAGCGAGCCATCCGCCTCGACGAGCCGGTTCGTCGGCGCGTGCGGCACCCCGATGGGCTGGTAGACTTCCTCCTCCAGCATCTTCCACAGGTCCGCCGCCTCTCCCGCCTGATGCTTCAGGTAGGCGTCCATCGCCGCGCCGATGAGGAACGCGTCCTGGTCGCGGTAGCGCACGACCTCCCCCGGCCCCCAGGGGTGGTTCGAGGCGCGGAACACCTGGCGAATCCGCTCGTGCTTCGAGATCGCCGTGTACCAGTCGTCGTAGCCGATCAGGTAGCCGTCGCCCGTGTTGTTGGGTTCGATCCGCGTCGATCCCTCACCCACGCCGGTGGCCATGTTGAGGACATCGCGGAAGCGGACATCGTCCCAGCCGTCGTGGTCCGCCGTCACGTCGAGGTGGTCGGCAACCCGCTCGTCGAGGACCTCCCGCCCGTAGCGCTGCGCGAGACGCAGGGCCGCCACGGTGTTGCCGGTGGACTTGGTCACGGACCAGATCCCGAAGCGCTGCTCCCGGCAGAAGGGAAGCTCCCCGAACGGCGTGGGGCAGTCGGCGGCGTAAAGGGTGTCGCGCACGAGAAAGGCCGCGGTGACCATGTTCTCCGTGTTCATGTCCCCGTGCATGGCGTCGAACACGGCACCTCCCACCCGCGGACGCAGGTCGGAGATCGGGCGCAGGGGCAGGCGCTCCGCCTTCTCGGCCGTGAAGGCCTCGATCACCTCCGCCGGCGCCGGGCCCGGCGTGAACCCGGCCCCGAGCTGGCCCCACATCAGGCGCCGCTGCACGAGGAAGTAGGGCCGTCCCTGGGTCACGGTCTGGAAGCGGACGCCCGACACGTCCCCTTCGGTGAAGGCGAAGGTCGCGACGCCGTTGTACGTCTCGTTCTCCACGGAACTCGCGAGCTGCAGCGGAAACGCCGCCCGCGACCATTCCTCGCCCGGCTCCGACCACACCGTTCCGGGGCCGACGAGCACGTCCCAGTAACTCCCGCCTTCGGTTCGCGTGCCGGCGACGATGAGATCGCGATCGAGCGGGATCAGATCGCGTCCGTCCGTTACGAATCCCAGCGAGACGTCCGGAAAGAGCTTCGTATCCCGGTCCATGAAGCGGCGCGGGTCGAGGTCCGCGGGATCGGTCTGCATCTCCGCGCCAGTCAACGTGATGGTGCCGGAGAAGGCGTGTCGGGCGGCCTCCGCCTCCGACGACGGGAGGAAGCGGTCGTTGGGGAGCATGGCGGGCGGCGCCCACGCTCCGGTGGCGAGTTCGTCCAGCGGGATCCGTTCCCCGGTGCCCGATTCCGCTCCGCCACAGGCACCCGAGAGGAGACCCGCGGAGAGGCCCGCGACGAGGCGGAGCAGCCGATTCAGCGCCATCATGGAGACCCCTTCGATGTCTTGGAGGCGTCGTTGCCCCCGCGTAGCTTGGGGCGAAACTACTCGACCTGTCACGAGGAAGGTGTGAAATGGGTCAGCGAATCGGGATTGCGCCGCGCAAGCTGTCTCCCGCGCTTGCGGTGACACTCGCGGCGGTGCTCACGGGTGCGTGCGACGGGGGTACCGGCCCGTCGAGTTTCGAACCGGGGCCGCTCGGCACGGTCACGGTGCTGCGCGGTGATGCCGTACAGATCCGATCGCTCCTCGCGATGACCGAGGTTTCGTCGCTGGGCGAACCGGCCCGGCGCGGAGTCGAACTCGCGGTCCGCCATGCGTCGACGGTCCGCGGACGCCCGATTCATCTCGGGGATCCCGTCGACTCGGCGTGCTCGCCCGAGGGCGGCGGCGCAGGCGCCCGGGACATCGTGTCGGACCCACAGGTGGTCGGCGTCATCGGTACATCGTGCTCGGCCGCGGCCGTGGCCGCCTCGCCGGTGATCAGCCGGGCGGGTTTCGCGATGATCGCTCCGAGCACCACGTCGCCGGTGCTGACCTCGGATCTCGCCGGCAACCCGAACCCCGCGTATCACCACGGCTACTACCGCGTCGCGAACAACGACCTCTATCAGGCGCGCGCTCTCGCCGACTTCGCGCACAGTGAACTGGGTCTGCGGCGGATCGTGACGCTCCACGACGGCGACCCCTACACCACGGCTCTCGTGGAGGCCTTCGGCGCCGCGTTCCAGGCACTCGGCGGTGAGGTCCCCGCCGCCAGCGGAATCAGCAAGGGGGAGACGGACATGTCGACCGTGCTCGCGGAGTTCGCAGCGGCCGGTCCGGACGGGATCTTCTTCCCCCTGTTCCCGGCGGAAGGCCTGCCCTTCGCGGCGCAGGCGAAGGCCTTTGACGGCCTGGAAGGGGCCACGCTCATCTCCGGCGCGGCGCTCCTCGTCTCGGAGTTTCTCGCCGCGCCGCAGTCCGAAGGGATCTACTTCGCGGGACCGGAATCGGACTACGGCGGCAACGTGAACGATGTGACCGGGACGAGCGCGGACGATGCCATCGCCGAATACGAAGCCACGTACGGCGAACGGCCCCAGTCTCCGTACTGGGCGCTCGCATACGATGCGACGACCCTCCTGATCAGCGCCATCGAGTCCGCCGCGGTGGAAGAAGGCGGACGGCTGTACATCGACCGGTCCGCGCTGCGCACCCGGATCGAGGCCACCCGCTTCAACGGTCTCGTCGGGCCCATCTCCTGCGACACCTACGGAGACTGCGGCACCGGACGACAGAACATCTACCATCACACGGACTCCACCGTGACCGACGTAGCTCGACTGCCCGTCGTCTACCGGTTCAGGCCCTGACCCACGCATCGAATCGCGGCGCCGTCGCCGCGCCGGATCTCGACGATCTCTTCGCGGAGGAAGTGATCGCGCGCCCGTACGCCCATTTCGCGCGGCTGCGGGAGCGGGATCCCGTGCATTGGAACGAGAAGTTCGGCCTCTGGGTCGTGACCGGATACGACCCCGTCGTCTGGATCCTGCGGCACCACGAACTCTTCTCCTCGGCCGTGATCCGGGGCGTGGAGGGGGCGCCGTACCCGCCGGTGCTCCCCGAGGACGCGCCCCTGTTCGAGGAGGTCAAGGTGTTCCGCTCCGACCAGTTGGTGGAGCAGGACCGGCCCGAACACCTCGCGCAGCGGAAGACGGTTCACTCCTTTTTCACGCCGACGGCTATGGAGGCATGGCGCCCCTTCGTGCGCCGGGCCGTGGATGAACTCCTGGACGAGTTGTGGCCCAGGGGACGGATGAACGTCGTCACCGACCTCGCGGCGCCGCTGCCGGTGCGGATCATCGCGCGGCTGATGGGCGTCCCCCGCGAGGACATGGACACGCTCAGGGGCCTCGCGGACAGCATCCTCCACCTGAATCGCGGCGAGCCCGACCGGCTGCGGCCTCTGACGGAGGGGATCCGCGGGATCATGGAGTACGCGCGGCCGTTCGTGGAGGAGCGGATCGAGCATCCGGGCGATGACCTGATTTCGGCTCTGGCGCAGGGGGAGACCGACGGCGTCTTCACGCGGCACCAGGTGCTCGTGAACACGGGACTGATGCTGTTCGCGGGACACGAGACGACGATGAACCTGATCTGCAACGGTCTGCGCGCCTTCATCGAGCATCCGGCGCAATGGGACCGCCTCAGGGCCGATCCCGACCGCTTCGCGCGCACGGCGACCGAGGAGTGTCTGCGCTTCGACCCGCCGGTGAAATCGACCCAGCGCATCGTCGCGCAGGAAACCGAACTGTGCGGAAAGACGCTCTCGCCCGGCGAGCGCATCCGCTGGATCATGGCGGCGGCGAACCGGGACCCGTCCGTGTTCGAGGACCCGGACCGGTTCGATATCGGGCGCCAGCCGAACCCTCACCTGTCGTTCGGGTCGGGGATCCACTACTGCCTCGGCGTCGCGCTCGCGCGCATGGAGGGACAGGAGGTGTTCCGCGGGCTGGCGCGCCGCTTCGAGCGCTTCGAACTGGGGACGGATGAACTGCGCTACCAGCCGAGCATCCAGTTCCGCTCCATCGAATCCATGCCCGTCACGTGGTGAGGGTCGAGGTCGACCACGGGCTCTGCGTGGGCAACGCGATGTGCGTGGCCACGGCGTCGGGTGTGTTTGCGCACAACGAGAACCGCCAGTCGACGGTCGTCGATGCGGGGGGCGCTCCGGAGTCGCTCGTCCTCGAGGCGGCGGCCAACTGTCCCGTGAGCGCGATCCGGGTGGTGGATGCCGTGACGGGCCGGTCGCTGTTTCCGCCCGGGCCGATGGCCGGAGGCTGACCACGGGATGATCCTGTGACGCGAACCATGAGCGTGCCGGGCGGGGGTTCCGGCGGACGGAAGGTGACGACGTTCGACCTCGTCGGTATGAAGGCGCGCGGCGAGAAGATCGTCGCGATCACCGCCTACGACGCACTCTTCGCGTCGCTCGTGGACGCGGCGGGTGTGGACCTGATCCTCGTCGGGGACTCCCTGGCGAGCGTTCTGTGCGGGGAGGAGACGACGCTCTCCGCCACCGTGGAGCAGATGACGTATCACGGCCGGATTGTGGTGCGAGGCGCCTCGCGCGCCTTCGTCGTCGTCGACATGCCCTTCCTCAGCTATCAGGTCTCCGTCACGGAGGCGGTGCGGAACGCGGGGAACATCCTCAAGGGGACCGGCGCCGGCGCCGTGAAGCTCGAGGGCGGGTTCGAGGTCGTCGATGCGGTGAAGGCGATCGTCCGGGCGGGGATTCCCGTGATGGGGCACCTCGGGTTCACTCCGCAGTCCGTGCACGCGCTCGGAGGACACCGAATCCAGGGGAAGGACGAGGAGGAGGCGGCACGCCTGGTGGAGGAAGCCGTTGCTCTGGAGGCGGCGGGCGTGTTCTCCATCGTCCTCGAGTTGATGCCGACAGTCGCGGCCCGACGAGTGACCGAAGCCGTCTCGGTGCCGACGGTGGGGATCGGCGCCGGACCGGACTGCGATGGACAGGTGCTCGTGCTGCACGACATGCTGGGCCTGAACGAGGGGTTCGCCCCGCGCTTCCTGAAGCGGTACGCCGAACTCGGCAAGGCCGCGCGAGAAGCGGTCGAGCGCTACGCCGGCGAGGTCCGAGAAGGGGCCTATCCGGGGGCGGAACACAGCTACGAATCGGCCGGGCCCGAAGGGGACGGAGGCTGACGGCCGTGCCCGCGCACGCAGGCCGGAGGGTCGTCATCACGGGCGCCGGGGCGGGAATCGGCCGGGCGATCGCACTGGCCTACCTCGGCGAAGGGGCGCGGGTGCACGTCTGCGATCGGGACGCCGACGCGCTCGAAGACCTCGCGCATTCGGCGGAGGGTGACCTCGCCGGGACCGTCGCGGACGTCAGCGCGGAAGCGGACGTGGAGCAGCTGTTCGCGGAGGCGCTCGAACGCCTGGGAGGCCTCGATGTGCTCGTCAACAACGCCGGGACCCCCGGCCCGACCGGACCCGTCGACGCGCTCGATCTCGACGGCTGGCGGGAGACGCTGGCGGTCAACCTCGACGGCATGTTCCTCTGCGCCCGGGCCGCCGTCCCGGCACTGCGGAGCGCGGGGGGCGGGTCGATCGTGAACCTCTCCTCGACCGCGGGGCTGCACGGCTATCCGCTGCGGAGCCCCTACGCCACGGCCAAGTGGGGTGTGATCGGCTTCACCCGCACCCTGGCCATGGAGCTGGGTCCGGCCGGAATCCGCGTGAACGCAATCTGCCCCGGCAGCGTGAGCGGGGACCGCATCGACCGCGTGATCGCCGCCCAGGCCGCCGCCCAGGGCGTGTCCGAGAAAGCGATCCGACAGGGCTGGATGCGGCAGATCTCGCTGCGCACGTTCGTTGACGCCGAGGACGTGGCGGCGCTCGTGCTCTTCCTCACATCCGGCGCGGGTGCGAAGATATCCGGGCAGGCGCTCCCGGTGGACGGACACACAGAAGGCCTGAGTTCCGGCGGCGGCACGACCGGCGCGAGCGCCGACTAGCCACGAGAGGAGTCACATGCGAGCGGCTTGGTACACGAAGCTGGGATCGGCGCAGGACGTACTGGAAGTCGGAGAACGGGAGGTGCCTTCGCCCGGGGCCGGCGAGGTGCGCGTGCGGCTTCGGGCCTCGGGGGTAAACCCGGTCGATGTGAAGCGCCGGGCCGGCGGTCGCGGAGGTATGGGATCGGAACTCGTCGTGCCGCACTTCGATGGCGCCGGGGTCATCGACGAGGTCGGGGACGGCGTCGATTCCGGTCGGCTCGGCAACCGCGTCTGGGTCTACGAAGCCCAGTGGGGGAGCAACTTCGGCACCGCCGCCGAGTTCGCCACCGTCCCCGCGTCGCGGGCGGTCGCGCTGCCCGCGAATGCGTCTTTCCCCGAGGGCGCGTGTCTCGGCATCCCTGCGCTGACCGCCCATCGCTGCGTGTACGCCGACGGCCCCGTCGACGGACACACGGTGCTCGTGACGGGCGGCGCCGGTGCGGTGGGCGCCTACGCGATCCAGTGCGCCCGGCTGGGGGGCGCGCGGGTCCTGGCCACCGTGAGCGGGGACGTAAAGGGAAGAACTGCACGTGCGGCGGGCGCGGACACCGTCATCAACTATCGCGAGGAGGATGTCACGGCCCGCGTCATGGAACTGACCGAGGGAGAGGGACTCGACCGCATCGTCGAGGTGGAGATGGGCGGGAACCTCGACGCCTCGATCGCGATGCTCAAACCGAACGGGGTGATCTCGGCCTACGCTTCGGAGGGCGAACCGCAGCCCGCAGTTCCGTTCTACACTCTCCTCTACAAGAACCTCACGCTGCGCTTCGAACTCGTCTTTCTGATGCCCGAGGAAGCGAAGCAGCGGGCCGTGAAGGACCTCACGAAGTGGCTGACCGACGGGGAACTGCGCCACACGATCGCGGATAAGTTCTCGCTCGAGGACATCGCGGCTGCTCACGAGGCCGTGGAGTCAGGTCCCCTCGGCAAGGTGCTGCTCGACCTCGGTCGCTGACGAACCCCCGGGGGTACCGGCGGGAATTTCAACCGAGGATTGAGGAACCGTGAGAACCGTCGAACTCTCGACCTCGTGGCGCGCTGCGGCGGTCCTGTCAGGCGCGGTGTTCCTCACGTGTGACGGTGCCTCGGGCGGCGACGACCCCGACACGCCGCTCGACCTCGGGACCTCGGCCATCGAGATGCTGGGCACCTCCGACTCCCTCGCGGTCGTCCGGGACCTCGAGGTCCTGGCCGACGGCTCCGTCTGGGTACTGAATTCGCAGGAACCGTACTTCATGGGATTCGGGCGGGAGGGCGAGTCCCTCGGCGCCCACGGATCGCCCGGAGGAGGACCGGACGAATTCCGGATGCCCTCGGCCTTCGTCACGGGAGGATGGGAGGGTGAGGCGTGGGTTCTGGATCTCATGCGGCACGCGCTGATCCGGATCTCCCGACCCGATGCTGACTGGGAGCAGTTCTCCCTCGCGTCGACGTCCGTCCCCCCGGGCAGCGTGCGGAGCGGCAGGAGCATGCTGGATGCCTCGGTGCGGACGGCCAGGCTCGGTCGCGAGATCCTCGTGCCGCACTCGACCGTGACGATGCAGGAGGGGGTGCTGCAGTTCCGCTTCGGACTCCTGGGAGCCGACCTCATCGCCGTGGATCCGGAGACGGGCGGGTCACGGACCCTCGTGGCGCTCGGCGAAGTCCTGGACGATCCAGCCGGAGACTTCATCCGGAGCGACGGCGGTTTTCCCCTGTGGTATCGGCTGTGGGCTTCCTGCGGCGAGGATCTCGTGCGCGTCCACGATCGGGTGAGGAATCAGCTGCGCGGGTTCGACGGATCCGGCGCCGAGGCGGACCCCATCGCCCTTCCGCCCGTGCCCTTCACGGAGGTCAGCCCACGACAGTTCGCCGCAGCCGTGTTCGCGCTGAGGCAGGCCGAAGTCACGGGCGACGTGGCGACCCGTCTCACCGAAGCGGACAGCCTGCGGCTCCTGAATCAGATGGCCGGGATGGTGCAGGGGGCGCCGCGCGAACTCGCGAGCTACCTGCCCCGGTACGTCGACTTCCGCTGCAGCGAAGATGGGACGATGTGGCTGCAGCCCCTCGACCTCGACGCGGGCGGATTGAGCGGCAGTTCGCTGTGGCTGCGAATCGCGCCCGATGGCGCCACGCGCGACGTGCGACTGCCGGAGCGGTTCGATGCGCTTCGCTTCACGACTTCCCGCATCTGGGGCGTGTACCGGGATGCGTTCGATCGCCCCACCGTCGCTTCGATTCCGCTTCCAGCCCGCTGACGGTACCCGGGCGGGCGGTCCCGCGGGAACGTCGGACAACCATTCCTTGCGTGAGGCCATCTACACCTTTACCATGTACTGCAATGTACATTGTGTTTCATGGTGTCCGATTCGTTGGCAGGGAGCGTCTCGATGAAGAAACCGGTCTACAAGGAACTCGTGGCTGCTTCGTCGCGCCCGATGGTGCTCTCCATCCTGGCCGGCGGAGAGACGTACGGTTACGAGATCCTCAAGCACGTGAAGCTGCTCTCCGGCGGTGACCTCGAGTGGTCCGACGGGATGCTCTACCCCGTCCTCCACCGGCTGGAGCGGGACGGACTCATCGCCGGCCGCTGGCACCTCACCGACGCGGGGCGTCGTCGCAAGTACTACCGGCTGACCGGCCGCGGAAAGCGCCAGTTGGCGACCGACCGCGAAAGTTGGCAGGCCGTGTACGGGGCCCTTCAGGTGTCCTGGGGAGGTAGCCATGCCTGAATTCGAGAGGGAAGTCGGGAGTTGGCGCGCGGAGGTGGAACGCAGGTCGTCCCTCGCGCCTCGCGAGCTGGATGAACTCGAAGATCACCTGCGCGCCCTGGTGGATCTGGAAATGGAACTGGACGCCAGCCTCGCGCGGCCCCAGGCGTTCGCGATCGCCCGGCATGCGCTCGGCGAGCCGAGGGCGCTCTCCAGGGAGTTCGCCAGGGCCGGCCGACCCCGGTGGAAGCTCCTGCTTGCCGGTGCCTCGGCGCTCTATGCGGCATCGCTACTGCTGCCGGTGTATGACATGTCGCAGTTCTGGGGCCTCGGCCCCTGGAGGCCGCGCGGGTACGAATTGCTCGCCGACGTCGAGCTGCTACCGCTCAATCTGCCGATGCTGCTGATTCTTCCTCTCATTTGGCGCCGTCGTCGGCTAAAGGGCACGTGGCTCGCGGCGATCCTCGGGGCCATCGCTGTGCCCGCCCTGGCGCTCGGCGTGGTCGGTGCGGTGTCGACGGGGGGTGTCACGTTGTTGCTCGGCTATTGGGCGTGGTCCGCCTCGTTCGCGCTCGGCTCCATCGCCTTGTGGCTCCGCCGCCGAGGCTGGGCATCCGCCCGCCCGCCGAAAGGCCTCGCCACGGGCTCCTAGGCCCGCCGACCGACAGACTCCCGGGAGCAATCCGTGTTTGAACTGGACAGGGAAATCGACAGCTGGCGCAGCGATCTGGAACACGGGTCGTCGCTCTCACTCCGCGAGCTGGATGAGTTGGAGGATCACCTGCGCGCAAGGGTCGATCTGGAGCTTGATCTGAACCCGGCGCTGACACCCGCCACGGCGTTCAGATCCGCCCTTGAAGGACTCGGCGAGCCGTCCGCCATCTCGAAGGAGTTTGCCAAAGCGGGACAACCTCGGTGGCGACGCCTGCTGCTGACGGGCTGGGCCCTGTACGCGGCGTCGTTTCTCCTGCCGGCTTTCGGGTTGCCGGTTATCCCGTCCCGACCCGCTGCCGATCTGACCGTCTACGGCTACGACGTCTTTCGAGTATTCACGCAGCCTCCCTCAGGGGGGCTCGCCGCCCTTCTCATCATCCCCAATCTGGTCATGCTGCTGACCCTCCCCGCGTTGCGGCGCCTCCGTCCATGGCGGAGACCGTGGGCGGCGTGGATCGTCGGGGCCACGGGCGCTTTGCCCCTGGGTCTCGGCGTTCTCCGGCTCGCCAACGGTGGCTTGGGGTATTTCCTAGGGGTCGGCTATTGGGTGTGGACGGCATCGTTCCTCGTCGTGGCAACCGCCCTTTGGCTCCGTCAACGAGGGGCATCCGCCCGGCCGGAGAATGCAGCCACTCCAGTCTAAGAAACTCGATGCGTCCCGGAGTTGAATTGTGTTTGAACTCGAGATCGAAGTAGGAAAGTGGCGCAGGAACGTGGAACACAGCTCTTCGCTTTCCCCCCGCGAAGTCGATGAACTGGAGGATCACCTCCTCGCCCGCTTCGAGCTGGAACTGGCGATGGCGCCCGAACGGTCGCCGACCCGAGTCTTCAACATCGTCTGCGACGAACTGGGTGAGCCAGCCGCGATTTCGAAGGAGTTCACGAAGGCCGGACGGCGCCGGTGGCGACCCCTGCTCTTGGCCGCATGGGCGACGTTCGTGGCCTCTTTCTGTCTGCCAATCTCTCGGAGCGTCTGGGTAGGCGTCGGGTCGTTAAACTCCGACCTGTTGGTGTCGGAACGCGCATACGAGTTCATGTGGCTCCTGATCACGATGGGGGATGTCATCGCGACAGTGTGGATGGGCGCCGCGGTGCTGCTCCCAAATCTGCCAATGATCATGACCCTCCCGGCGTTGCTGGGCTCCCGGCAACCTGCGGGGCGGTGGCTCCCGTGGGTCCTCGGTGCCATGGGTGTTGCGCACCTCGGGCTGGGGATGATTCGTGCCCTTAGACCATCGCCCTTCATGTACGAGGGCGGAGGCGTCGTGTTCGAATACCCGGGCGCCGGTTTCTGGTTGTGGTCTGCTTCTCTTGCTTTGGCGGGGGGCGCCCTGTGGCTCCGCAGCCGGAGTTGGGCCCCCAGCCGATCGGTGGTCACGGTGGAGCGGACGGCGTAGCGAGGCGCCCGGCTGGCCGGGCGATCTGCGTCGATGGTACATTTTCGAGTTGGTGTATCCTTGCGCCCCGCGGGGCGCGGCGCGGTTGCTGGAAGAGGCCTCGGCCATGCGAACATCGCTTCTGCTGCTGGTTATAGCGGGCGTTCTCCCGAGTCCCGTCGTCGGTCAGGAGGCTGACGGCGCGCGGGGGCCCGAGCATCCTCCGGCTGCCTGGCCGCAAGCGGTCACGCGACTGACCGCCCCGACATCGACGCCCCCGGTCGACACTCTCTCCGCCGAAGTCGCACAGGCCGTCGTTGCGGGTACGTGCATGCGCTGCCACAACCCCCGGCGCGTCAGCGGGGGCATGTCGCTCGAGACCTTCGAGGTGACCTCGGCCTCCGACAACGCCGTGATCGCGGAACGGATGGTGCGGAAGCTGCGGGCCGGCATGATGCCGCCGGTCGGCGTGCGCCGGCCGACGCCCGACAGCCTGCGGACGCTCGCGGCCGTGCTCGAATCCCGGTTGGACGCTGCGTGGGAGGCGAACCCGAACCCGGGGCGGCGGACCTTCCAGCGACTGAACCGGGCCGAGTACTCGCGCTCCATCTACGATCTCCTCGACCTCGACATCGACGCCGGCGACTACCTGCCGCTCGATACGAAGAGCGCGAACTTCGACAACATCGCCGATGTGCAATTGCTCTCCCCGACGCTCATGGATGGCTATCTGCGCGCGGCGAGCGAGATCAGCCGGCTCGCAGTCGGCGACCCCGAGATCACGCCCAGCGAGGCCACCTTCCGGGTGTCGCGCTGGACCTCGCAGGCGGAGCACGTCGAGGGCACGCCCTACGGAAGCCGGGGCGGCGTCGCCGTGGACCACACCTTCCCCGCCGACGGAGAGTATGCCTTCCGCGTCTCCTTCCATCACGAGACGACGGGGGCCCTGTTCGGGAACGGGAAGGGCGCTCTTCACACGACCGACGAGCCCGAGCGGATCGAGATCTCGATCGACGGGGAACGCGTCGCGCTCCTCGACATCGACCGCTGGATGCACGTCTCCGACCCGGACGGCGTGGACCTGCGGACCGAACCCGTCTTCATCGAGGCGGGCCCGCACCGGGTGGCGGCCGCGTTCATCCGCACCTTCGAGGGTCCGTCGCAGGACCTGATGTCGCCGCACGACTGGTCGATCGCGAGCACGAGCATCACCGACGCGTACGGATTCACGACGCTGCCGCACCTGAGGGACCTCGCGGTGACGGGTCCCTTCGACCCGGCGGGGATGTCCGAGACGCCGAGCCGCGAGCGGGTGTTTTCGTGCCGCCCCGCCGCGCCGGAGGACGAGGCGCAGTGCGCGGAAGCGATCCTCTCGCGACTGGGGACGAGGGCCTACCGCCGGCCGCTGACGGACGACAACCTCGCCGCGCTCATGAATCTGTACCGCGCCGGGACCGAATCGGGCGGTTTCGAGGAGGGGATTCGGCTCGCGCTGGAGGGGATTCTCGCCAGCCCGCACTTCGTCTTCCGGTTCGAGGAACGTCCCGCGCGGGAAGCGGAGGGCGTGTACGCGCTGGACGACTACGATCTCGCCTCGCGGCTCTCCTTCTTCCTCTGGGCCACGGGTCCCGACGACGAGCTGCTGGAGGTCGCCGCGGAGGGTCGGCTCTCCGACGCTGCGGTGCTCGACGCGCAGGTGCGCCGCATGCTGGCCGATCCGCGCGCCGAAGCCTTGGCCACGCGGTTCGCGGGACAGTGGTTCCGGCTGCAGGACCTCGAGGGCATGAATCCCGATGTCCGCCTCTATCCGGACTTCGACCAGCAGCTGAAGGAGGCGATGCACCGCGAGACGGAACTCCTCTTCCACACGCTGGTGCAGGAAGACCGGAGCCTGCTCGAACTTCTGACGGCCGACTACACGTTCGTGAACGAGCGCCTGGCGCGGCACTACGGCATCCCCGGTGTGACGGGAACCGATTTCCGGAGAGTCGAGATCCTCGAGCCCGAGCGGCGCGGCGTGCTGGGGCACGGCAGCATCCTCACGCTCACGTCGCACGCGAGCCGGACGTCTCCCGTCCTCCGCGGGAAGTGGGTGATGGAGGTGCTGCTGGGGACGCCTCCACCTCCGCCCCCGCCGGACGTCTCCGATCTGGAGGCGACGCCGGAGGCCGAGGAGGGCCGTCTGCTCACGGTGCGGGAGCGGTTGGAGATGCACCGGGCGAGTCCGGCCTGCCGTTCGTGCCACCGCGTGATCGACCCCATCGGTCTCGCGCTGGAGTACTTCGACGGCACCGGGGGGCGGCGCATAAAGGACAGCGGGATGCCGATCGACGCCCAGGGCGAACTCTACGACGGCACGCCGGTGACGAGCGCGGCCGATCTGCGCGCGGCGCTCCTCGCGCGGCCGGTGCCGCTCGTGCGCGCGTTCACCGAGAACCTGCTCGCCTACGCGCTGGGCCGGCGGGTCGAGTACTACGACATGCCGACCGTGCGGACCATCGCGCGGCAGGCCGCCGAACAGGACCACCGGATGTCCGCGTTCATCCTCGGCGTGGTCAACAGCCCGGCGTTCCGATTGAAGGGGACCGAGGCCGTGGTCGACGACATGCAAGCTGGATCCCAGGAGGACTGATGGAGTTCATCACAGGGAAACACCTCTCTCGCCGGACATTCCTCAGAGGTGCGGGGGCGACCGTCGCTCTGCCGCTCCTCGACGCCATGGTCCCGGCGGGCCGGCTGTGGGCGCGGGAGGTCGCGGATCCGACGCGGCTCGTCTGCATCGAGATGGTGCACGGTGCGGCGGGGAGCAGCGGGTTCGGGGCGGCGCAGAACTACTGGTCGCCCGCGGCCACGGGCCGGGGCTTCGACCTGTCGCCGACCGCGTTGAGTTCGCTCGAACCGTACCGGGACTACCTCACGATCATCAGCGACACGGATGTCGAGACGGCGGAGGCGACGAAGCCGAAGGAGATCGGGGGAGACCACTTCCGGTCGAGCGCGACGTTCCTCACGCAATCGCATCCGAAGCAGACCGAGAGTTCGGACGTGCTCGTGGGGACGTCGCTGGACCAGCTCTACGCGCACCGCTTCGGGCAGGACACGCCGATCCCCTCCATGCAGCTCTGCATCGAGAACGTCGACCAGGCCGGAGGCTGCGCGTACGGCTACGCGTGCGTCTACACGGACACGATCAGCTGGTCCTCGCCGACGCAGCCGCTCCCCATGATCCGGGATCCGCGCGTCGCGTTCGACCAGCTCTTCGGGGCGGGCGGGACGCCGGAAGCGCGCGCAGCCCGGCAGCGCTCGAGCGCCAGCATCCTCGACTTCCTCACCGGTGAGGTGGCGAGCCTCAAGGGGCGGCTCGATCCTTCCGACCGGCAGCGCATGGACCGCTACCTGGAGAACGTGCGGGAGATCGAGCGCCGCATCCAGCGGGTGGTGGCGCGGAACGAGTCGGGCGAGAACCGGGATCTGCCGGAGGCGCCGGCGGGGGTGCCGGATTCGTTCGACGAGCATGTGAAGCTGATGTTCGACCTGCAGGCGCTCGCCTTCCAGGCGGACATGACGCGGGTGTTCTCGTTCAAGATGGGACGGGACGCGTCGGGGCGGGTCTATCCGGAGAGCGGAATCGACAAGGGCTTCCACCCGGCGTCGCACCACGGCGACAACGAGAACAACATCACGGATTTTGCACAGATCAACCGCTATCACGTCGGGCTCGTCCCGTACTTCCTCGACCGGCTGAAGGAGTCGATGGAGGGGGACACGCACCTGCTCGACAAGACGATGATCGTCTACGGGTCGCCGATGGGGGATCCGAACGTGCACAACCACAAGCGGTGTCCGCTGTTTGTGGTGGGGGGCGCGCAGGGGAGGATGGAAGGCAACCTGCACCTGCGGGCCGCGCCGGGGACGCCGATGGCGAACGTGATGCTGAGCCTCATGCACCGGCTTGGGCTGGACGACATGACGAGCTTCGGGAACAGCACCGGGGCATTCTCCTTCGCGGAGACGGCGGACTGATGCGGCGCGCGCGATCTGTCACCTTTGCGGCGGCGGCGCTGCTCGCGCTCGGGGCCGCCGCGCCGGCTGGATCGCCGGTGGGGCCGGCCGGGCCGGAAGCTCCGGTGGCCGACGCGGCCATGCGCGGCGATCTGGACGCCGTGCGGACGCTGCTTGCCGCGGGCGAGGACGTGAACGCCGCCCGGGGCGACGGCATGACGGCACTCCACTGGGCCGCGATGAAGGGGCGGCACGACGTGGCCGAGGTGCTGATCGAGGCGGGCGCGGATCTTGAGGCGGGCACGCGGCTGGGCGGGCACACGCCGCTCCACGTGGCGAGCCGGGCGGCACACGCGCCGCTCGTGAACGCGCTGCTGGAAGCGGGAGCTGACGCGGGCGCCACGACGTCGACCGGCGCGACCGCGCTGCACTTCGCGGCCATGGCCGGGGCCCCGGGTGCGATCGAGGCGCTGCTGCGCCACGGCGCCGATCCGGACGCCCGGGAGCCCGAGTGGGGTCAGACCCCGCTCATGTTCGCCGCGGCGGCGGGTCGGGCCGGCTCGGTGAGTGCCCTCATCGACGCGGGGGCCGACGCTTCGCTCACCGCGTACGTGCTCGACATCGTGGCCCGCGACGCGTGGGACCAGCTGGACCGCCGCGAACGCAACGCCCGCATCGCGGCGCTCCGGGCGGGCCGCACGCCGCCGGCCCCGACCCGGCGCGAACCGGCCCCCATGCCGGCCGCCGGCCCCGGCTCCGGCCCCAAGCCCGTGCGGCTGGCCGACCCCGAGGAGCCGGCCTGCTCCGGTTGCCTGGGCAACTACGCGGATCTCGTCGGCACGCACGGCGGGCTGACCGCGTTGTTGCTCGCCGCCCGCGAAGGCCACCGGGACGCGGCGCTCACCCTGCTCGACGCAGGCGCCGACATCAACCAGCGGAGCGCCGCGGACGGCACGACCCCGCTGCTCATCGCGATGATCAACGGCCACTTCGACCTCGCGATGGAGATCTTCGCTCGCGGCGCCGACCCCCACCTCGCGAGCGATGCCGGCGCCACTCCGCTCTACGCGGCGCTCAACATGCACTGGGCGCCGAAAGCCCGGCATCCGCAGCCCACCGACGTGCACCAGCAGGAGTGGTCGTACCTCGACGTCATGCGAACGCTGCTCGAAGCGGGCGTACACCCGAACCCGCGCTTGAGTAAGTCGCTCTGGTTCACGACCTACAACCGGGACCTGCTGGGCGTCGACCGCACCGGCGCCACGCCATTCTGGCGCGCCGCCCACGCCCTCGACATCGAGGCCATGAAGCTGCTCCTCGAGTACGGGGCCGACCCGACGATACCAACGGCGAAGGTGCCCGAGCGGCGCTACGGCCGCGGCGGCGACGACATCGACCATTCCGGCCTCGACCCGATCCCCGTGGGTGGACCGGCGGTTCATCCCATCCACGCGGCTGCCGGCGTCGGATACGGCCAGGGCTTCGCCGGGAACTCGCACCGCCATGTGCCCGACGGCTGGCTCCCGGCGATGAAGTTCCTCGTCGAGGAACTTGGCGCCGACGTGAACGCGCGCGACCACAACGGCTACACGCCCGCCCATCACGCCGCCTCGCGCGGCGACAACGGGATGATCCTCTATCTCGTCGAGCAGGGTGCGGACGTGACGCTCGTGGCCCGCAACGGACAGACTACGGTGGATCTCGCGAACGGACCCGTGCAGCGGGTGCAGCCGTTCCCGGAAACGATCGCCCTCCTCGAGAGCCTCGGGGCGAAGAACAACCACCGCTGCGTCTCCTGCTGATCGCGAGCGATTCGGCGGCCGTGACGAAAACCTTCGACCAAGTCCGGCGACGTCAGCCCGGCCTGACCTGACCATGCCGGATACCGCAACGGTTTGGGAACTGCTCGCGGGCGGTTCGGGGGAGAGTCCCGCCATCGCCGCCCCCGGACGCGAACCGCTGGACTTCAACGGCCTCCGCCGCCACGTCGAGACGACCGTGGGCACCCTCAACGGGTTCGGTATCGGGCGGAACGATCGTGTCGGGATCGTCCTCCCCAACGGGCCCGAGATGGCCTCCGCCTTTGTCTCCGTCGCGTGCGCGGCCACGGCTGCGCCGCTGAACCCCGTCTACCGGCAGCCCGAGTACGAGTTCTACCTCTCGGACCTCGGCGCGAAGGCGCTCATCCTGGAATCGGGAAGCGACACGCCGGCGCGAGCCGCGGCCGAAGAACTCGGGATCCCGATTCTCGAGTTGTGCGCCGACCCGGAGGCGCCGGCCGGCACGTTCGACCTGATGAGGGAGGGCGCCGGCGATGACGGATCGGGCAGCGGGGGCTCCGGGGGCGGGAACTCGGCAGCGGCTGGGCTCCGGGGTGGTCCCGCGGAAGAGGACGACGTCGCGCTCATCCTCCATACCTCGGGGACGACGTCCCGCCCCAAGATCGTGCCACTCTCGCACCGGAACGTGTGCGCCTCCGCGGTAAACGTCGCGCACACCCTGCGGCTTACCGCCGCCGACCGGTGTCTGAACGTGATGCCGCTGTTCCACATCCACGGGTTGATCGCCGCCGTCCTTGCCCCGCTCGGCGTCGGCGGCTCGATCTTCGCCACCCCCGGTTTCAACGCTCTACGCTTCTATGGGTGGCTCGACGAGGCGCGGCCCACCTTCTACACGGCCGTGCCCACCATGCACCAGGCGATCCTGGCGCGCGCCCCGCGGAACCGCGACGCGATCGAACGGAACCCGCTGCGCTTCATTCGCTCCGCCTCGGCCGCTCTCCCCCCGCAGGTGATGGCGGAACTCGAGGAGACGTTCGGCGCCCCCGTGGTGGAGGCGTACGCGATGACCGAGGCGGCACACCAGATGACGTGCAACCCGCTTCCCCCCGCGGTGCGCAAGCCGGGCACGGTGGGTGTCGCCGCCGGCCCCGAGGTTTCGGTGATGGAGGAGGCGGGCCCGCAGCACCTGCCGGCGGGTGAAGTGGGCGAGATCGTGATCCGCGGCCCTAACGTGAGCGACGGGTACGAGAAGAACCCCGCCGCCAACGCCGAAGCCTTCACCGACGGGTGGTTCCGGACGGGAGACCAGGGCGTGATGGACGCCGAGGGCTATGTCACGATCACGGGACGCCTGAAGGAGATCATCAACCGCGGGGGAGAGAAGGTCTCGCCGCGCGAGATCGACGAGGCGATCCTCGACCACCCGGCCGTGCGGCAGGTCGTGGCGTTCGCCATGCCCCACCCGAAGTTGGGCGAGGAAATCGCGGCTGCCGCGGTGCTGCGCGAGGGGATGGAGGCTACGCCGGGCGAGCTTCAGGCGTTCGCGGCGGAGCGCCTCGCCGACTTCAAGGTCCCCCGGAAGATCCTTCTCATGGACGACATCCCCAAGGGTCCGACGGGCAAGCTCCAGCGCATCGGCATGGCCGAGAAGCTCGGCCTGGCCTGACCCGCAGCGGCTGATGCGGATCTGCATCTACGGGGCAGGGGCGATCGGGGGGTATCTCGGCGCGCAACTTTCCCTCGCGGGGCAGGACGTAACGCTTATCGCGCGCGGTCCCCATCTGAAGGCCATGCAGGAACACGGCGTCCGGCTCCTCATCGACGGGGAGGAACGCGTCGCCCATCCCGTCTGTACGGACGATCCGTCGGAGGTGGGGCCACAGGACTACGTGATCGTCACGCTCAAGGCGCATTCCGTCCCCTGGATCGTGGAGCCGATGCAGCCCCTGCTCGGGCCGGACACGGCGGTCGTCACGGCGACGAACGGCCTCCCCTGGTGGTACTTCTACCAACTCGAGGGACCATGGCGGGACCGGCGCCTCGAGAGCCTCGACCCCGGCGGCGTGCAGTGGGACGGGATCGGCCCGGAGCGCGTGATCGGCTGCGTCGTCTACGCCGCGACCGAGGTGTCGGAGCCCGGCGTGATCCGGCACCTGAAGTACAACCGGTTCACGCTCGGCGAACCCAGCGGCGAGAAGACGGAGCGCGTGCGGCGCCTGGCGAGGGCGATGATCGAAGCCGGATTCAGGGCCCCGGTCCGAGGGATTCGGAACGAGATGTGGGTGAAGCTGTGGGGGAACGTCGCCTTCAATCCGATCAGCGCCCTCACGCTGGGGACTCTGGGCACCATCGCCGGCGACCCCGATACGCGCGCGGTTGCGAAGACGATGATGCTCGAGGGGCAGGCGGTCGCCGAGGCGCTGGGCGCCCGTTTCTCGATCGACATCGAACGGCGAATCAACGGGATCGAGGCCGTGGGCGAGCACCGGACATCGATGCTGCAGGATCTCGACAAGGGCCGTCCCATGGAGATCGACGCCCTCGTCACGGCCGTTCAGGAGATGGGGCGGATGGTCGACGTTCCCACCCCCACGATCGACGTGGTTCTCGCCCTGGTCCGGCAGCGCGCCCGCGTCGCCGGCGCCTATCCCTCCGCCTGAACCCGACCCGGGATCCGACGGTCCCACTGGAGAACCACATGAGGAACCCTCCGGACGGCTGGCCGCGCATCACCCCGGCCGTCTTCTACGATGACGCCGGGGCCGCGATCGACTGGTTGGCAGAGGCGTTCGGATTCGAGGTGCGGGAGAGAATCGAGAACGAACAGGGACAGGTCGTGCATTCGCAGCTCGCGCTCGACGGCGGCCTCATCATGGTCGGTCAGGCGGGGCTCACGCCGGGCCGCACCTACCCCCGATCTCCGCTGGGAGCCGACGGCGCGAACACGCAGTCGCTCATGGTGTACGTGGACGACGCGGACGCCCACTGCGAGGCGGCGCGGTCGGCCGGCGCGGCGATCACCACCGAGCCGGCCACCCAGGACTACGGCGAGGACTACTGGTCTGACCGAAGCTACGAAGTCCGGGATCTCGAGGGTCACTACTGGTGGTTCGTGCAGCGCCTCCGCAGCTAGCGTCTGTGCCGGTAGCGCCGAGGGATTGCGTTACCGCAGACCGCTACGCGCCGAAGAGGGGGATTCGGAACACGCGCGCGAAGATCAAAATGCCGCACAGGCCCGTGAAGACGAACAGGCTGAACGCCCCGAAGCAGCGTGCGAACCAGGACGGGTAGAAGAGTTCGTCCTCCTTCGGGATCACCTTCAGGCAGAAATAGAGGTTGAAGAAGTAGATCACGGGCGCGACGAAGAAGGCGAGCGCCGAGGCGACGAGCACGAGGAACACCGGGCGCGGGTCGAAGGTGATGTAGAGGACCGACGCGATGAGCGAGTAGAACATCGTCATCCGGTAGATGTTGTACTCGGAGTTCCACGTCCGCCGGCGTTCGGGATCGGCCCGATCCTCGGGCGATATCCCGCTCAGGCGCGCCGTCGTGCGGAAGAGGTTCCGGCAGCAGGCGCCGACGATCCGGGGCCAGCCGTCGAAATAGTTGAACGCCGTGGAATATGTGGCCGCGAGCGCCCCGAGGATGAAGATCATCATCATCCACGGTCCCACGCTGAGCGTGAAGATGCCCGCGATCTCTCCCATGACGGCGCGTCCCTCGATCGGACTCGGATGGAGCCACACGGCGGCGAGGAGGACGAAAATCGCCGCGAGCACGAAGGAGATGACGTGGCCGGTGCGGAAGTCCCACAGCCCGATCCGGAACCAGCGCCGGCAGTACTCACGCGCATGCGGGGAGAGCCGCGAGGTGTCGACCGCGAGGTCGGACGCGGGCGAGGTGAAGGGATCGAAGCGCGGTACGACGCCGGTCGCCTCGAGGTGGGGCCGGACCTTGCTCATGCCCGCGCGCTTCGCCTTTCCCCACTCCGACGCCTGCAGCGAGACGTCGATGCCGGTCGGCAGCAGGCCGAGGAAGCCCGCGATCACGAGCCACGACCCGTCGGGGATTTCGAAGAGGAAGAAGTTCCCCATCTCGGCAAGCGGGGCCGGCTGGACGACGTAGACCGCGACCGATGAGAGGACGAGGACGCCGGCGAGGGCTTTCGTCGTGTTCTCAACAGCCTTGTAACTGCCCCGGAGGATGATGGCCACGGAGACCACGCCGAGCAGAGCCGCGTACGCTTCGAGGGGGACGGGAAGGCCCAGGTATTCGCTGAACAGATAGTAGAGGACCGCGGCGGCCGCGATCAGACGCCCTGCCTGGCCGATGGCGCACTGGATGAGTGTCGTGACCATCACGTACCACAGCGGCCACTTCCAACGCGCCGTGGCATAGGCCTCGAGGAGACTCTTCCCGGTGGCGTTCGTGAACCGGAAGGCCATCTCGAACCCGTAGTATTTAAAGATGTAGGCGACGGGCAGGCACCAGAGAAGGGCGTAGGCGAAGCGGCCGCCGGCGGTGGGCGCGGTGACGACGTGGCTCGTTCCGATCCCCGTCATCATGAGGATCAGCCCGGGGCCGAAGTGAGCGAGGAGATCGCGCGGCCTGAGCGACGGGAGGGTGAACTCCTCCGGATTCAATCCGTCGTCGGCCTTCGATTCGCGATCGGACAAGCCAGGACTCCCCTTCAGGGACCACTGCTCTTCACGCCGGTGCCTTTCAGGCCGGACCCGGAAGGTACGCAGGACATCGCTCCCTGCCGAGAGGGGAAGGCGATCCGCGCGCAGCCGAAGACTCTGACGCTCCCGCGGGAGCGGGGCCGTAAAACGTTGCGGCAAAACGCCGCGGTGGAAAGACGCCGGGGTTGGACCTATCGTTCCGGGACCCCTGAAGACGACGCGCGGCCCAGCGAAACGGAGGTGCGAATGTCTGCGACCCATACGCGAGTGCGCGGTGCCTGCTGCGTCCTGACCCTGGTATTCGCCGCGGGATGCGCCCCGGGCCCCGACGCCGAAGCGGACAACCCCTTCGTCGGGGCGTGGTCGCTCGCCTCGTGGGAGAGCCGCTCCGCGGACGGCGAAGTAACGCTTCCCTACGACGGGAACCCCGCCGGCCAGATCAGCTATACGGCCGACGGGCGCATGTCGGCACAACTGATGCAGGTGGAGCGGGCGTTCCCTGATGCCGCGGAGGCCAGCGGCCAGGAGATGCGCGACGCGATCTTGGGCGGTTTCTTCTCCTACTACGGGGACTACAGCGTCGACACGGAGGCGGGCGTCGTCACGCACCACGTGGAAGGGGCGCTCCTGCCGAGCTGGGTCGGCTCCGACCGGCCGCGGTCGTTCACCTTCGACGGACCGGACCGGCTGATTCTCAGCACCGAGCCGGATCCCGCGCGCGGAGGCGGGGCCGTGGGCACACTCGTCTGGGAACGCATTCGAGGACAGCGATGAAGAAATGGCTGATTGCGGCCGTCGCGCTGACGGCCGCCTGCGGAGGGAGAGGCCCGGAAGATCCGGCGGATCTCGTGCTCGTCAACGGGAACGTGTACACGCTGGATGAGGAACGTCCGGAGGCCGAGGCGATCGCCATCCGCGGCGAGCACATCGCCATCGTCGGGTCGAACGCAGAGGCGCAGGCGCTCGTGGGCGCGGACACGCGCGTCATCGATCTGGCCGGCGCGTTCGTGTCGCCGGGGTTCAACGACGGCCACGTGCACGTCGAGAGCACCGGGGCCCTGATCGTCGGCGTGAACCTGCTCGAGGTGCACGAGCCGGAGGGCTTCCGCGAGGAGATCGCGCGCGCGGCCGAACGTCTCGCGCCCGGGAGCTGGATCACGCGCGGCGACTGGGGCGCGTACGAGCAGTGGGAGGCGGGATCGACCGGCCGCGAAGGGGAGGCCGGCACCGCGGAGGGCGGCGATGCGAGTGCCGGCGGGCCGTTCACGCCGCACCGCGACCTCATCGACGACGTGACCCCCGAGCACCCCGTCCTCGTGAACCGCTTCGACCGTTCGATGTACCTAGCGAACAGCCTCGCGCTCGAGATGGCGGGCATCACGGACGCCACGCCCGCGCCGCCGGGCGGCACGATCGCGCAGGGCGACGACGGCCGGGTCACGGGCATCCTTACCGGCTCCGCCGTCGACCTCGTCCGGGCAGCCATCACGCCGAAGTCGTTCGAGCAGCGCCTCGCCGAGGTCCGCGCCGTACTCCGGGAGGCGCGCGAGGGCGGCGTGACCACGATCCAGGACATCACCTCCTCCCAGCAGCTCCGCGCCTACCACGAACTCCGCGAACGCGGCGAGCTGACCGCCCGCATCAACATCCGTCCCTCGCTCGACAACGTGACCCATACCGGCGGGCTCGGGATCACGCGCGGCTTCGGCGACGACTGGCTCCGCTTCATCGGCTACAAGGCCTGGATCGACGGGATCATGGGCGGTTCGAGCGCGATGTTCTACGAGGAATACGACCACGCGCCCGGCAACTTCGGGATCGTGCGTCAGATCATGCTTCCCGAGGGCATCGACGGCCTCGCCCTCTCCCTGAACCGAGACCAGAACTACGCCGAGTTCCCGAAGGGGAACCTCCAGCGCCTCATGGAGGAAGCTGTGCCCACCGGCCTTCCGCCCCACATCCACGCGATCGGGGACAAGGGGGTGAAGATCCTGCTCGACCTGTTTGAGGCCGTGTTGAGCGAGCACGACATGATCGAGACGGATCACAGGTGGCGGATGATCCACGCGCAGGTGGTGGAGGAGGCGGACTTCCACCGCTTCGGCGACCTCAACCTCGTGGCGGAGGTGAACCCGTACCACATCTCGGACGACATGCGCTGGATGGAGGAGAGGATCGGCCCGGAACGGTCGCGCGGGGCCTACGCGTTTCGGTCGCTGAAGGAGGCGGGGGCGGTGCTCGTGTTCGGGAGCGACAGCCCCGGGACGAACGCGGCGCGCTACTTCCTCCATCCGAGGTACGGGCTCTACGCGGCGGTGAGCCGGCAGACGCTGTCGGGCGAGCCGGCTGAGGGCTGGTTCCCGGAGCAGCGCCTGACGATCGAGGAGGCGATCGAGGCCTACACGCGGAACCCGGCCTGGGCCTCCTTCGAGGAGGACATCAAGGGCACGCTGACGCCCGGCAAGCTGGCCGACATCGCCGTGTTCGACGTGGATCTGATCGAGGCCGGCCGGAACGATCCGGCGCGGCTTCTCGACGCCGAGGCTCTGTACACGATCGTCGGCGGCCGCGTCGTCCACGAGCGCGCCGCCCCGTAGGCGGACTGCGCCGGGAGGCTCCGGCCAGGGGCGGCTGCTACGGCGGAACGCTTTGTTGGGAAGAGCTTTACGGGCCACGAAACGTGGCTTAGCTTGGGACTTCGAGGGAGAGGTGGGGGCGCGGGGGATCGAACCCCGCCGGTCGAGTGTCAAGCCCTTACCGGGTACACCAGTACCGCCCCCGCCGAACCCTCTCCCCCTCGTTCCCGTCGGGAGTTCAGAGGCTTCGGCAGAAGTATCCGGTCTGCACGCACCCCGGTATCAAATGAACGCGGAGGACTCGGGCGAGAAGGATCAGCGTGGCGGTGGACGGAAGCTTGGTCGAACAGGTGCGAGACCTGCTCGAGACGGCCTCACTGGAGGAGACCGTCGATTACGCGCTGCGCCAGGTCGTTCGGCGCGATGCGCGACGCCGTGAGATTGAAGCTCTCGTGAGGATGGAGGGACTCGATCTGTCGGACGAGCAAGTCATGGCGGGTTGCTGGCGCCAGTGAGGTCGTTCTCGCCCTCGAGAAACCGCCACCCTTCTTCGACTTCCGGCAGCTCGCAGACCGTCTTCCTGCCGAACCAGCGATAGCGGTTCCGGGCTACGAAGCGGTAAACGAAGTTGCGAAGCGGGGCGGGGATGACGAGAAGTGTCGCGACGAACGGCCAGGCGCGGCCGAGCCCCGCCAGGATCAGCAGCGCGGCCGTGCTGCTGCGATAGACCTTTCCTCTCGCGAACAGAATCAGCGACCGCGGGGGCTCGCCGGGTCCCGGGGTCTCGACTCTCGCTGCCGTGAGGATCCGCCGCCCCACGTCGGACTGCAGCGCGGCAAAGCGGAACCGGCCTCGCCGGTCCCGACGGATGATGAAGCGGACGGCGCCCGCGCACAGGTTGCAGACGCCGTCGAAGAGGACGATCGGGCCCCCCGGGTTCACGTTGGCGGGCCCCGCCGCGACGTTCACGGCACGAGGCGCGGTCTCGCCATGTTCTTGAGCAGGAAGAGCCCGTCCCCGGTCCCCGTCACGGCGATTGTCCCGCTCTCGAAGTAGGGGTAGTTGCTCCACGACGCGCCGCCCTGGTAGGGCGAGGTGTCGAAGAAACCGATCTCGACCGGGTTCTCGGGGTCCGAGATGTCGAGCACACGGAAGCCCGCGGAGTAGTTCGACTGGTACATGAGGTCGCCGACGATATAGAGGTTGTGGTCGGTGGCCGTCGTCTCGGCGATGTACTCCGTGACGAGGATCGGGTCGTCTAGGTCCGTCACGTCCCACACCAGCGTGCGCGTCCCTTCCACGAGGCCCTGGGGCTCATCCCCCTCGTCGTTCATGTAGAAGTAGCGGTGGTCGTCGGTGAGCCAGCCCTGGTGCGCGTAGGCGACGTTCGGATAGCCGATCGTGGCGAGGCCGATCGGCGTGTCCTTGTCGGAGACATCGGCGATGTTGAAGGCGGTCTCGTTCGAGCCGAGGCAGATCTCCTTGCCGACGTGCTCGCTGTCGGGGCCGCGGTAGGTGACGCACTGCGCGTCGTGCACGTAGCCCGTGCCCCGCCGTCCCGTCCCCTCCTGCGCGAAGCAGCCCGCGAAGACGGGTTGGGCCGGGTCCTCGAGATCGATCATGTGGAGACCGCCGCCGCAGGTCTCGCCGCCCCCGCTGTTCCCGACGGCATAGGCGAAACCGGTCTCCTCGTTGATCACGATGTTGTGGGCCGAGTGGATCCCGTCGTAGAGGAACGTCTCCTCGAACGTCGCGGGCTCGGCACCCACGTCGCGCAGTTGCCGCAGGTCGAACACCTGTACGCCGTGCTCCAGCGCGGCGTCGGCGACGATGTAGGCGTGATCGCTGTATACCTTGATGTCGCGCCAGATCATGTGCCGCGAACCCTCGGTGGCCGGCAGATCGCCGAGGAAGCGCGGGTGGTACGGGTCGCTGACGTCGACGAAGGACGTGCCGTCGGTCCGGCCGACGATCGCGATTTCGCGGCCTGTCTCCGGGTCGGTCCAGCCCCAGATGTCGTTGACCCGCGTGGCGCGGCTGCCGCCGAGATCCTTGATCGGCAGGAAGGCCGTGATGTTCACGTCCCGGCACTCGAACACGGTCGCGTGCCCGTCGGTGCACTCGATTTCCTCGCCCGCGATGGCCGGGAACCCCCGGTGTTCGTTGATGAGCGTCCCGCCCTCCTCCCAGCCGGCGGCCGACCGCTCGTAGACGACCGCGGCGCCCGCCCCCGAATCCATGCCCGTCGCGCCGACGACGAGATGGTCGCCGGAGAGGATGCCCGCTCCGGCGAATCCGGAGCGCTCGCCCAGGGGAGATCGCAGGAGTATGGACGCATCGCTCCACTGTCCCCCCGCATCGCGCCGGTAGGCGTAGAGCGTGCCGCCTCCCATGGAACTGCCCGGCGCCCCGATGAGCATGTCGTCGCCATCGAAGCCAATGGAGGATCCGAACTGGGCGTTGGGCTCGGGCAGGAGCGGTCCGAGCCGCGCCTCCATCGCCCAGCCGTCGTCACCGCGCGAGAAGGCGAACACGGCCCCGCCGCTCTCCCGGAGGCGGGGCGCTCCCACGAGGGCGAAGCCGTCCCGAACCGCGAGCGCGGCGCCGTAGCCACTGCGTTCCTGAAGCGCCGGGGCTTCCAGCGTGCCCGCAGCCATCCACGCGCCGCCGTCGGTCCGCTCGAACGCGTACACGGCGGGCGGCGCGTCACCCGCATCCTGCGTACCGACAAGCAGCGTGCCGGCATCGAGGGCCAGAGCGAACCCGAACCCCTCGGCCGCCATGCCCTCCGCCGGCCGCAGCGCCTCGCCCGCGGTTGCGGTCCCGTCCGCGGCCAGGGCGTACGGGAACACCGCTCCCCGCCCGTCGCCCCCTCCGGGAGCGGACACGATCGCGACGCCTTCGCCAAGGGCGATGGCGCTTCCGAACGCCCTCGCACCGTCCGGCGCGTCGAGCCGGGCCACCTGTTCCCAGCGGCCCGCTCCGTCCGCGAGGAACAGATAGACCGCTCCGGCCCCGTCCGCTTCGAGCGGCGCCCCGGCCCACAGCCAGTTCCCCTGCACGGCGATCGCCCGCCCGAACCCGTCCGGGACGCGCACCTCGTCGGAGACCGTGACCCGCCCCGTCTCGGCCCAGCCCGAGGCCGTGCGGCCGTAGACCCACACGATGCCGGACATCGTCCCGTTGCCCGCTTCGCCGACCAGCACCTGGTCGCCGCTCACCGCCAGCGGACCGCCGAACTGCTGCGCAGCAAGAGCCGCGGGACTCGCCAGCCCCAGACCTGCCGCGAAGAAAAGGATTCGCCGATTCATGAGATACCTCTCCCGAAGTTCCGTCCTGTCCCGGATGACAACGTCTGCAAGCTGCATCCCGACCGGCCCGCCACGCCAGCGCCACGCCGGCTCCCCGCCGGGACCGATGCTTTCCCTCCCCACATTCTCGCGTGTACGTTAAAGATCTGCGCATATCCCGCTTTCGGCCGGAGGTCATCATGTATCGTGCCGCCCGCTTCGTTTCCGCGAGCCTGCTTCTTCTCCTCTTCGTCGGCCTGGCGCCCGTCTCGGCCCAGAACGGCGACGGGATGAAGACCCTCTCCCTCGACATGTACATGGACTGGGAACGGGTCTCGAACCCCCAGATCTCTCCGGACGGTCGCCACGTCGTCTACACGCGCGGCTGGATCGACCAGATCAACGACCGCTGGGAGTCCACGCTGTACATCATGAACGCCGACGGCACCCGCAAGCGCGAGCTGATCGACGGGTCCGGGGCCATCTGGTCTCCGGACGGCACCCGCATCGCCTACACCGCATCCGGTGACCCGGAGGGCTCGCAGATCTTCGTGCGCTGGATGGACGCTGAGGGGGCGAGGACCCAGGTCACGCGGCTGGAGCACTCCCCCGGCAGCCTGCGCTGGTCGCCGGACGGCACCCACATCGCGTTCACCATGCTGGTCGAGGACGAGGAGAGCTGGCCGATCGACCTGCCGAGCCGTCCGGACGGCGCGAAGTGGACGGAGGGCCCGAAGATCGTCACCCGCATGGACTATCGTCAGGACCGCCGCGGGTACGTCGACCAGGGCCACTCCCACATCTTCGTCGTGCCGGCCGACGGCGGCACGCCGCGACAGCTCACCGACGGCATGTGGAACCACGGCAATCCCCAGTGGAGTCCGGACGGGAGCGAGATCTACTTCTCCTCGCTGCGGGAGGAGGACTCCGAGTACAACTGGCGCGAGTCCGAGATCTACGCGGTGGACGTCGGCTCGGGCGCGATCCGGCAGCTCACGACGCGCCACGGCCCGGACGGCGGCGCCTATCCCTCGCCCGATGGCAGCCTCGTCGCCTACTCGGGACAGCCCTGGAATGACGACACGTACCGGAACTCCCACATCTACGTGATGAACCCGGACGGCTCGGACGTGCGGCAGATCTCGGGCGACTTCGACCGCGGCATGCGCGGGAGCCCGCAGCTCATGTGGGCGCCGGACGGGAGCGGCGTCTACTTCAACGTGAACCGAGAGGGCACGCGCAACCTGCACTTCGCGTCCGTGGACGGGGGTGTGAGCCAGGTGACGAACGGCAACCACCTCCTGAGCCTGAGTTCGTTCACCGAAGACGGGGATGCGGTTGGCACGTTGACCACGCCGCACGGCCCCGGCGACGTGGTGTCGTTCGATCTCGACGACGGCGGCAACCTCATGCCGCTTACGGATGTGAACGCGGATGTGCTGGCGGGGGTCACGCTCGGCGAGGTCGAGGAGATCTGGTACAAGTCGGTGAACGATTGGGACATCCAGGGCTGGATCGTGAAGCCGCCCGACTTCGACCCGTCGAAGAAGTACCCGCTCATTTTGTCGATTCACGGCGGGCCGCACGGCATGTACAACACCGGATTCAACTTCGGCTGGCAGGAGCACGCCGCGAACGGCTACGTGGTCGTCTACACCAACCCGCGCGGCAGCTCCGGCTACGGCACCGACTTCGGGAACGCGATCAAGAACGCCTATCCGTCGCAGGACTTCGACGACCTGATGGCGGGTGTCGACGAGGTCATCGGCCGCGGCTACGTGGACGAGGACAACATGTTCGTCTACGGCTGCTCCGGCGGCGGGGTGCTCACCTCATGGGTCGTGGGCCACACCGACCGCTTCCGCGCGGCCTCGGCCAACTGCCCGGTCACGAACTGGCTCTCCTTCGTGGGGACGACGGACGGGCCCGGCTGGTACCGGAACTTCGAGCATTTCCCGTGGGACGACCCCTCGGAGCACCTGAGCCGCTCGCCGCTCATGTACGTGGGCAACGTGACGACGCCGACGATGCTGATGACGGGGGAGATGGACCTGCGGACGCCGATGCCGCAGACGGAGGAGTACTACCAGGCGCTCAAGATGGAGCGCGTGCCGACGGCGATGATCCGCTTCCGCAACGAGTGGCACGGGACGAGCAGCACGCCGTCGAACTTCCTGCGCACGCAGCTCTTCCTGCGCACCTGGTTCGAGCGCTTCGGGACGCACGACGACGGCGACACGCGCGCCGTATCGGACGACGGAGGCTCCTGACCGACGGAGTACCTGGAGCACCCGGCCCCTGCGCCGGGTTCCAGTGCAGCCCGCCAACGCCCCGTTCGAGCTTCGGTTCGGACGGGGCGTCGTGCGTCGATTACGGTCCGAGCGCGCCGATGGGAATGACGCTCACGCCATCCGGCCGACGATATCCGTACGGACTGCCCGTAATCACGCCCAGCGCCGCCGGTTCGCCGGTGCGTTCCGTATCGACCCGGTCCGCGAACTTGAGGAGAGCCTGCGCAGCTTCCTCGATCCGTCCGGCACCGAGCTTGATCTCGAATGCCGCCCACCTCTCAGGCCCTCCGTCCACGATCGCGTCCACCTCGAGGTCGGTGTTGTCGCGGTAGTGGTGGACGGCCGCGCGCGTGGCCTGTGCGTAAACGCGCAGGTCCCGCACGACCATCGACTCGAAGAGGAACCCCATCCATTGAAGGTCGCGCAGCAGGTGTTCCGGCCCGGCACCCAGCGCCGCCACGGCGAGGGACGGGTCGATGAAGTGCCGTTTCGGTGTGTTCCTCATCCGCGACCGCGAGCGCAGGTGCGGCGCCCACGGCGGCTGATGCTCGACGACCATGAGTCGTTCAAGGGCCGTCAGGTACGAGCGGGCGGTCTCGGTCGAGAGCAGGACATCCGAACCGCCCGCGTCCCCGGCCATCGTCGCGAGGGTGGCACACGTTGCCGTATTGCGGGCGACCGACTCCAGGAAACGCCGCACCCGTTCGGGATCTCTCGCGACGCCGTCGACCCGGCGGATATCGGTACGGCAGATCTCGTCGAGGTAGTCCCGGTTGGCCACCATCGCGTCTTCCACCGACCGTGCGCGGAGATGTCCGGGCCATCCGCCGACGCAGAGCAGTTCCGCGATCTCGGCGAGCGACAGTTCGTGTCTCAGGCTCGGTGCGGACTCTCCACGAAGCAGGCGCTTCAACGAAATGCGGCTCCCGACACGCTCCCGCGGGACGCGGCTCTTAGCCCCCCTCAGCTCGAACAGTGACATGGGGCGGAGCCGAAGGCGGCTCATCCGCCCGGCGCCCGTGTGCCGCGTGATGTCGTCGGGAGGTACGGCCGATCCCGTGAGGATGAAGTGCCCTTTGCCGGGGCGGTCATCCACGGCCCGGCGGATGTAGTTCCAGATGTCCGGTTCCACCTGCCACTCGTCGATCAGCCGGGGTGTGGAACCTCCCAGGAGGAGCCGCGGATCCACCGCCATCGCCTCGGCCACGGACGGATCCGTATCCATGAGCACCTCACTCGATGCCGCCTGCCGGGCTGTCGTCGTCTTGCCGCAGACGCGGGGCCCCTCGATGACGACAGCGCCCGCCGAAGCGAGACGCCGGACCAACTCGGGGTCCGCGACGCGGGGAACGTAGTCTGGAACGGGTCGATCATTACGTACCATGAGTCGTGAATCTGGCGGCTCGTTTGGCAATATGCAACGCTTGCAGTCGATCTATTGCAAGAGCATTGATCGTGATTTTGCAACATATGTGGTCGTGTTTCTGCAATCTCCGGTTGCTAGAGCTCATGGCGTGTCGGGAACCGGATCGGCCGACTATCGGCCCGGTCCGAGGAGGACGGCGTTCATGAACAGAAGCTGCGTCGCCTCGCTGTACGCGCGGTAGTTGGGGTCTTCGGCAAAGGCCACCACCTGGCCGCGTCCCATGGGCTGGTGGATGAGGAACGCCTTGTTCGCCAGCTGCGGGCGCGACTCCTCCCACACGATGCCGCTCAGGACGAGGTTCTCGAGGTCGGCGTAGCGGCCCACGTTCGTGCCATCATCGAGCGTGATGGGACGGAAGACGCGGGAGCCCTCGACGAGGACGCCGATCTCGCCATCGGTGCCGGCGGTGAGCCAGTGCTCCGTGTCGAGCAGCGTGCGCAGGATCGCACCGGGCACCCCCTCCGGAGACTCGTCTTCCGGAGAGATCGCATCGAGGTATTCGATCGGCTGCTCGGGCGTGCCGGGCTCCGGCGGGTCGTCGCCCTCGGCCCGGCCGCCCCGGCGCTCCGGCTCGGTCGCGAGGAGGCCGGCCCGCGAAGCCCAGCGCGAGGACTCCGCCATCGTGACCAGCGTGCCGCCGTCGCGCATCCACGCCTGAAGGCGGTCCAGCATTCCGTCGCCCACGACGCTCCCGTAGTTGCCGCTCGGGAAAACGACCACATCGTAGTCCGCCAGCCGTGCGCGGCCGAGGCTGGAGGCGCGCACGGCCGTCGTGCGCTGCCCGTAGCGCCGCTCGAGGACGTAACGGGCCCAGCCCACGGAATAGCCCCGGCCGGGGGCGTCGTACACAAGGAGCACGCGGGGCTCGCGCAGGGCCCGGACGCGTCGACTGCCGAGCGACATCCCCTCGCGCACGTACGCGTCGTCGATGGGGACGACCTCGGCGCGGTGCCGGGCCGCGATACCGGCCAGGCGACTACGCACGTCCCCGTCGTTCTCGGCCACCCGCACGATCGCCGTGCCGACGCCGTAGCGGCGGCCGTCCAGCGTGAACTCCGCACCCGCGGCACGTACGCGAATGCCCTCGCGCAGCGCTTCGGCCACCGCCGCGGCCCCGTTCGTGCCCCACGGGATCAGGTAGCCGACGAGCGCCTCGGGGAGGGGCGCCGCCGAGGCGTCGCCGGCACCGCCACCGCTTACCTCGGGGCGCGCCGCGGCCTCCTCGGCGGTCACCGCGGCTCCTCGGGCCCCCGTCGGGGACGTCTCGATCGCCTCCACGTCCCACAGCAGCGGCTGGCTCCACGCCGTCAGGTCGTAGATCTCGTCCGGCTGCCGGTTCGCCCGGCGTTCGATCTGCCGCCGCACGAAATCCTCTTCCATCGGCACGTGCGCGTCGAGGAGGTTGCGGATGAAGCGGTGCGCGGGCTGATCGAGCGGCACGATGAAGCTCGAACCGGCGGGCAGCGTCCGGTCTCCGACCGTCACCGGCCCGGAGGCGCGAAACACCTCCATCCCGTTCTCGACGAGCATGAGGGCGAGCCGCTCCGCCATCCCCGGATCGTGCGCGGAATGGAGCACGATCTCGGCCGGGCCCCGCTGTCCGAGCGCGGTCCCCTCGCGCAGGAAGGCGAGGTAGTCCCGCAGGATTCTGTCCCGGTTCCGGGCAGCCGTGAGAGCGGTCTCGATCGCCGCCGTGAAGTGGTGCAGCACGCCATCGCCGTACGTGAGCAGGTCGTCATCCGACTGCCGCAGCTTGAGTCCCCCGGCGCCCGCCTGTTCGTACGTCATGCCCAGCGCGCCGTGGCCCATGGGCCACATGTCCACGTAGCCGGGATAGAAGAGGTCGTACACGTCCCGGTTGAAGTACGCGAACCCGCGTTCGTCGAAGCGCGCCGCGATCGCCTCCCCGAACACGTCCATGAGCGCGACCTGCCGCTCGCCGAACCAGGGGTTGGAGGGCGGCGCGGTGGGGGGGAAGAAATAGGTCGCGTCCCCTCCCATCTCGTGCAGGTCCGCCACGATGTGGGGCCGGAATTCGAGGAAAATGTCCACCTTCCCGCGCGTTTCGACCTGGCTCTGGATGAAGAGATCCCGGTTGAGGTCGAACAGGTAGTGGTTCCCGCGGCCGCCCGGCCACGGCGGGTCGTGCTCGGCGGAGACCCGGGCCTCGTCCGGCCAGCGCGCCCCCGCGACCGAGTTCTGGTACACGAAGCGGTACCGTCCGTCCGGGTTCTCCATGGGATCGATGAGGACGAGCGACTCCGAGAGGATGAGATCGACGTCGGGATCCCCCATCGCCGCGAGCAGATGGTAGGCTTCGGCCATCGCGGCGCCGCTGGAACTGATCTCGTCGCCGTGGATCCCGTGCATGAGCGCGGTGACGACCGGGAGTTCGGCCAGCAACGCCTCGGCCGCCGCAGCCGAAAGGCCTCGCGGGTCGGCGAGGCGCTCGATCCCCGCCTTCACCTCGTCAAGGCGCGCCATGCGCTCCGGCGAGCCGATGACGAGGACGACGAGCGGTCGGCCCTCCCAACTCTCCGCGTACTGCATGAGACGCGTCCGCTCCGGGGCCGCGTCGGCGAGCGCCTCCATGTAGCGGATCACGTCGTCCGGAGGGGTGACGACCTCGCGGAAGCCGTGTCCCGCCACCTCTTCGAGTGTCGGAATGTCGGGGTCGTACCGCGTTCCGGGCGCGAGTTCCTGCGCCTGGGCGGGCACCTGCAGCGCGGCGGCGAGCGCGAGCGTCGATAGCACGGGCACATCTCCGGGTGAGGGGAACGGGCGGCCGTCGACTCACTATCGCACGATCGTCACGGGGGTGCACGATGCGTTGCACGCCGGGGCGGCTATGGCGCATCCTCAGGCCCATCCGATCCTGGCAGTGTGTGCCGAAACCCGGCTGCCAGGCCCCGCCGCCCACGGTCCGGCCGGAGGAGATCCAATGAGCGAACCCGCCGCGCGTTCCCGCTCCAGCTTCTGGAGGAGCTTCGGTCCCGGGCTCATCTGGGCCGCGACGTCCATCGGCGTCTCCCATCTGGTGCAGTCCACGCGGGCTGGGGCGGAGACCGGGTTCGCCTTCGTCGGCGTGATCGTCTTCGCGCTCATCCTCAAGTATCCCTTCTTCGAGTACGGGGCGCGCTACGCGGCCGCCACGCGGCGGAGCCTGGTCGAGGGTTACCGCGACATCGGCACCTGGGCGCTGTGGCTTTTCCTCGCCATCACCCTCGTGACCGCGATCATCTCGCTGGCGGCGCTCGCGATGTTCATGGCCTTCCTCACGCGCTACGCCTTCGGCGCGGAGTGGCCGCTCGCGGCAACGGCGGCCGTGCTCATGAGTGCCTGCGTCGTGGTGCTCGTCGTGGGACGCTTCCGCGGTCTCGACATCACGATCAAGATCCTGCTCGCGATGCTGGTCCTCTCGACCATCGCGACCGCGGTGGTGGCGGCGCCCCGGGCCGACTTCTCGACGCTGGCCCTGTGGCCGGGCGATGTCGTCGGCACCGTCGTCCCCTTCGCCTTCCTCCTCGCCCTCATCGGGTGGATGCCGTCGCCCGTCGATGTTGCGGTATGGAGCAGCCTGTGGACGCTGGCCAAGGACAAGTCGACGGGCGCGCGGACATCGGTCGCGGATGCGAGACGCGACTTTCTGGTGGGCTTCGTCGGCACCGGCATCCTCGCCCTCATCTTCGTGTCCGTGGGAGCCACCGTCCTCTATCAGGCGGACGTCACGCTCAGCGACGCGGGGGCCGTGTTCTCCACGCAACTCGTCGACATGTACAGCACCACGCTGGGCTCGTGGTCCCGTCCCATCGTGCTCGTGGCGGCGATGGCGACGATCTTCTCGAGCCTGCTGGCGGTCACGGACGGCTTCCCGCGCGCGATCGAGCGCACGCTGGCGAACCTGTCCGGCTACGTCGCGGCCGAGGCCGTGACCCGCGTGGGGCCCGTCTACTGGTGGAGCATGATCACGCTCCCCTTCATCGCCTTTTTCATCATCCTCGGCTTTTCCGGCAGCCTGACCGCGATGGTGGACTTCGCGACGACGGTGGCGTTCCTCACCGCGCCCATTCTCGGCTACTTCAACCTCCGGGCGGTGACGTCGGAGGCGGTGCCGCTGGAGCACCAGCCGGGCCGCGGCATGGTGACGCTGACCTGGGTGGGACTCGTCCTGCTCGGCGGGACCGGCCTCGCCTATCTCTCGTCGCTCGTGCGGTGAGCGCCCACCCGGCCATGGACGGCGCGCAGGGACCACGCGGCGAGGTGGTGGGGCGTGTGGCGAGTCTCCACCGATATCCCGTGAAGTCGATGGGGGGAGAACGCCTCGATACGGCTCGCATAACGGCGCGCGGGATGGAGGGAGACCGTGCCGGCGCGCTGGTGGATCGCGAGACCGGACGCGTGGTGAGCGCGAAACGGCCTCGCCTGTGGGGAGCCGTCTACGGCCTCTCCGCGAGCTTCGAACGGGGGAATGGAGGCGCGTCGATCCACGTCCGGTTCGAGGATGGGACGACGCTGTCCAGCGCGGGCCGCGAGGGGCTGGAGGCCCGCCTGAGCTCGCTGCTGGGCCGGGAGGTCGCGTTCGCGACGGAGACGGTCGGGAGCGCGACGTGCGAGTACCACTGGCCGGACATGGACGGGTTGGTTCAGGACGGGCGGACCTACCGCGACGAGATCACGGAGTGGGAGCTGCCGCCCGGGACCTTCTTCGACAGTTCCGGCCTCCACGCCCTGACGACCGCGAGCCTCGACCATCTGCGGGGGCTCGCGCCGGGGAGCGATTTCCATGTGAGCCGCTTTCGGCCCAACCTCGTGATCGAACCCGTCGACGGGGCGAGTGGCTTCGTCGAGAACGAGTGGGTGGGCGGCACCCTGCGGATCGGCGGGGCGCGCCTGCGGGTGACGAAACCGTGCATGCGCTGCGTCATGGTTACGCTCCCGCTGGGAGATCTCCCGAAGGACCCGCGGGTGCTGCGCGCCGCCTTCGACCACAACGAGGGGAACGTGGGCGTGAAGTGTGAAGTGGACGGGCCGGGCATCGTACGGATCGGCGACGAGGTCCGCCTCTAACGCTGGCACGGTCCGCTGAACCGGCGCCGGGGGCGGGGATCTCGCCTCCGGGGAAGGGAGTCGCCGCTGGAGCATTTCGGCATCGTGAGCCTGATACCGACGGCGGTCGTGCTGGGGGTCGCCGTCGCGACGCGACGCCCCGTGGAGTCCCTGATCATCGGGGCGCTGGTCGGGTTCGTGATCCTCGCGCCCCGGGACCCGCTCACCGCGTTCACGGACGGCATGGTCGCGGTCATGCAGAACGAGACCGTGGGCTGGATCATCCTCGTCTGCGCGCTCTTCGGCAGCCTCATCACGCTGCTTGTCCGGGTGGGCGCGGCAGGCCGCTTCGGGGAGGCGGCGTCGGCGCGCATCCGGACGCGCAGCGGCTCGCTGGCCCTGACGTGGCTCCTCGGGCTCGCCGTCTTCATCGACGACTACCTCAACGTGCTCGCGGTCAGCTCGTCCGTGAAGCGCTTCACGGACCGGTTTCGTGTGTCGAGGGAGATGCTCGCCTACGTCGTGGACTCGACCGCCGCGCCGGTCTGTATCCTCGTCCCGATTTCGACGTGGGCCGCCTACTTCTCCGGCCTGCTCGAGGACACCGGGTGGGCGGCACCGGGCCGCGGTCTCTCACTCTACATCGATGCGATCCCGTACATGCTGTACGCGTGGATCGCGGTGATCCTGGCGCTCCTCGTCGGGACCGGCCTCATCCCGGCGCTGGGCCCGATGCGGAAAGCGGAGCGGCGCGCCCGGGAGACCGGGCAGGTCGTCCCCGCGGGCAGGGAAGAGGCGAAGCTCGAGGGCGAGACGGATCCGGCTGCGGCCGAGCGCGCGCAGCTGTGGCACTTCGTCGTCCCGATCGCGACGCTCGTGGCCGCCACCTGGGTGCTCGATCTCGACATCCTCAAGGGGGTCGTAGTGGCGCTCGGCGTCACCCTCGCCATCGTCGTGGGCACGAAGCTCCTGCGGGTGCGCGCCGCGCTCGATACCGCCATGGCCGGCGTGCTCACCATGATCGTCCCCCTGGCGACCGTGTTCGGCGGCTTCCTCCTCAAGGAGGTGAACGACGGTCTCGGGCTCACCACTTACCTCATCGAAACCGTGGAACCGCTGATGACCGCCCGGCTGCTCCCGGCGGTGACCTTCCTCACCATGTCGCTGGTCGCGTTCGCCACCGCGTCGTTCTGGGGAATCTTCGCGGTGGCCGTCCCCATCGTGCTGCCGCTCGCGGACTCGGTGGGGGCGGAGATGCCGCTGGTGATCGGCGCCCTCATCTCCGCGAGCGCGTTCGGGAGCCACACCTGCTTCTACGGCGACTCTACCGTGCTGGCGGCGCGGGGCAGTGGCTGCGGCGTGGTCGAACATGCCGTCACGCAACTCCCCTACGCGCTCCTGGCGGCCGGACTGGCCGCTGTGGGCTTCCTCATTCTCCCTTGATGCCGGGTGGCCGGTAGCCCAGTGTTGAGAAGGCCCATTCGGAGGTTCCGCGAATCCTGAATCAAACGTCGGCGGCACGATTACTTGCCTGGAGTTTCGTTGCGGTGTTCGGACCTGCCGCCGGCGCCGGGGCTCTTTCGGCGCAGGAGTCGGACTGCGGTGATCGCGCGACCCTGCGGATCGCCGTCCTGAACGACTACGGCAGGGCGCCGGTCCGGAACGGGGCGGTCGTCGTGCGGTGGACCGAAGCCGAGCGGGCGAGAAGGCCGCTGCGCGAGGAGGTCCGAGCCGGCGGACGTCTCGTGCTCTGCGCACCGCAGGACGCGGAGCAGGCCACGCTGTGGGCCGAGTGGGGGGACCGCTCGAGCGAGGAGGCCGTCGTCCTCATAGTCGCCGGGATGTCCCACGACATCACACTCACGCTGCGCCCGGAGGAGATCAGGACCGGACGGCTGATCGGCGAAGTGCTCGATGCCGTGACCGATGATCCGGTGGCGGCGGCCGTGGTGTCCGTTCCCGACCGTCTGCGGGTGGCCGAGACCAACCGCCGGGGGCGTTTCGTCCTCAGCGGCGTTCCCGTCGGCATGCAGGAACTCAACGTGCGGCACATCGGGTACGCTCCGCTCACCTATGTGGTCGAGGTCTCCCCCGGCCTCACCACGGAGGTGGAGATCGGCATGGTCCCTGATCCGGTGGAGATGGAGCCGATCGTGGCGACGGTGATCAGATCGCGCCGGCTCGAGGTCAAGGGCTTCTACGAGCGCAGGCACTGGGGCGAGCTCGTCGGCACGGGCACCTTCTACACGGCGGAGGACATCGATCGCCGCCGGCCGGTGGAGATCTCGCACATGGTCGCCGACGAGTCGGGCATCCGGCTCCAGTGCAACATCCGGCGCACCGATTGCAGGCTGGTGAACACGAGGCTGTCGTCGGGGGTCACGGGCGCCTGTTCGCTGAACTTCTACGTCGACGGTTTGCCGACGCGGGGGATCCCACTCGACGACGTTGTGAGACCGAGCGAGATCGCGGGCCTGGAGATTTACAAGGGACTGGCCTCGGGTCCGGCGGAGTTCCCGCCTTCCCGATGCGGTCTCATCGTGGTGTGGACGAAATGACGTCCAGGAGAAGGCACATTGGAGGTGACGAGATGAAGCGAAGCAGCGCGTGGTACCTGGCCGTTGTTCTGGTCCTGGGATGTGGCGGAGGATCGGAGGCCGGGGAGGAGATGGCTGAAACGGCGGAGATGGCGGAGACCGCCGAAGCCATGGCCGAAATGGCGGACCCGGGGCTGGCCTGCGTCGTCATGGGCGACGTCGAGGGTCGGCAGAGCCCGCTCCAGGAACTGAGCTTCTCGTACGATGGGGGTGAAGGACTCCTCTGCTACGGCGCCCCCTCGGCCCGCGAGCGCGTCGTCATGGGAGATCTGGTTCCGTACGGTGAGGTTTGGCGTCTCGGAGCGAACGAGGCGACGGCGCTGCACCTCTCTGCCCCCGCCACCGTGGGGGGCGTCGCGCTCGGCGCCGGCAGCTACTCGCTGTACGCGACGCCCGGCGAGACCGAATGGGAGTTCCACGTCAACTCGGAATACGAGCGCTGGGGCATCCCGATCGACGCCGTGGTCCAGAGCACCGAGGTGGGCAGCTTCGCGGCCACGCCCTCGGCGACCGCGGAGATGGTCGAGACGATGACCTTCGAGCAGGTGGACGGCGCCCTCCGCTTCTCATGGGAGAACACGCAGGTCGACATCCCCCTCGGCATGTAGCGTCCCGAAGCACCCCTGCCTCCGGCGCGCCGGTTCAGCGGTGGCGCCAGAGGCGGGTTTCGAGGTGCCGCTTGATCGCGGGCCATTCGTGGAGCAGGACGGAGTACATCACGTCGTCGCGCACGCTCCCGTCGCGGCGTAGCGAGTGGTTGCGCAGGACGCCGTCCTTTTTGGCGCCGAGCGCCTCGATGGCCCGCTGGGAGCGCAGGTTCATGCCGTCCGTGCGCAGTCCCACGACTCCGCATCCCACCGTCTCGAACGCGTGCGTCATGAGGAGGAGCTTGCAGGCCGTGTTGACGTGCGTGCGCTGGTGGCTCGCGCCGTACCACGTATAGCCGATCTCGACCCGGTCGACGTGCGGCAGGATGTCGTGGTAGCGCGTGGACCCGATGACGGCGCCCGTCTCGAGGAGCCGGACGACCCACGGCAGCATGTGGCTGGCGGCCTGTCCCTCGAGCGCCGACTCGATGTAGTCGGTCACCTCGCCCGGCGCGGGGACGAAGGTGAAGAAGAGGTTCCACAATTCCCCGTCCAACGCGGCCTCCGCGAGCGCTTCGGCGTGTTCTGGACCCATAGGCTCCAGGCGCACGCCGTGCCCCTCGAGCGTCACCGGATGCAGTTCGATCATCGGGGCGCGATCATCGGCGGCCGTGCCCGTAGTCGTTCACGCTCACTGGGCACCGGCGCCGAGCATGCGGGCGCTGATCCCCTCGCGGTCCACCATCGTCCCCCGCAGGTAGACAGCGTCGATCTGACGTGTGTTCGCGATGTCGTCGAGCGGGTTCGCGTCGAGGATGATGAAGTCGGCGCTCTTGCCCGCCGCGATCTCGCCGAGGTCGTCCCAGTTCATCAGCTCGGCGGAGGTCTTCGTCGCGGCCACGATGACGTCGCCCGGCGCCATGCCGGAGCGGACCATGTCCTCCATCTCCTGGTGCGGGGCCCAGGCCGCGTTCCCATCCGTGCCGAAGGAGATCTTGATGCCCGCCTCGGCGAAGCGGGCCAGGTTGCGCGCCTGGATGCCGAACGACTCCTGCGCGGCGGCGTTGTCGACGGACGCTGCCTGCATCTCTTCGAGTTGCGCGGCGGGCACGGTGCCGCTCAGCCAGCTCAGGTCGAGCGCCAGCCCCGGGCCCGGGAGGTTGGGGACGAGGACGACTTCCGGGCGCTCGGCCCACAGCTCCATGAGTTCGTCGTCCGCGTCGAGGTCGCGCACGCCGTGGGCGAAGACGTCGACGCCGGCCCGAAGCAGCCCCTTGGCGTCCTCCAGGTAGAAGACGTGGGCCGTGACCATGAGCCCGTGCTGGTGGGCCTCGTCGATGATCGGGCCATACAGTTCCGGGGAGAGCCTCTCGTACTGCCCGCCGCGGTCGTCGACCCAGATCTTGACGATGTCGACCTGTTGCTCGGCCAGTTCGCGCACCGCGGCGCGGGCCTCCTCCTCCGTCTCGACCCAATAGGGGGCCTCGGAGCGGCCGGGCTCCGGCATCGTGATCCCGCGGTCGGCCGTCTTCGCGCGGGCCGCGTCCGGGATGACTTCGTCGCGCATCTCGATCCCGACGCCGTCGGTCTCCGTGCCGAGGCTCACGACGGCCCCCGCCCCGTAGTAGGCCATGTGCTGAAGCTGGGAGATCCTCTCATCGCGCTCGGAGGAAAGGTGGATGTGCGCGTTGACGATCGCGGGCATGACCGTCTTGCCCGAGAGATCCACGCGCTCCGCGCCGTCCGGCACTTCGATCTCGCCGCTCGCTCCGACGCCGGTGAACTGCCCGTTCTCGACGACGAACACGCCGGACTCGATGACCGAACCGTCACCCGTGATCACGCGTGCCCCCTCGTAGGCGACCGCGTCGGTCGCGTCTCCGCCGCCATCGGTCGCGCAGCCGGCCAGAAGAGCGGCGGCGATCGCGAGGGTGGAGAAGCGCGCGGCCGGGATCGATGTGAGCGATTGGGCTCGAAGCATGTCTACCTCCTGTCAGGCTCCCATGGGACGCATAAGTATAGAGGCGGCATGACTCCCCTGACACGGACGGACGATCCCCACATGAGCCAACTCCGCTACTCACGCTTTCTCGTCGTACCGCTTCTGATCCTCTCCGCGTGTGCCCCCGGCGGCAGTGACATCGCGGGCGACGATGACGGCATCGTCCGGACCGCGCTGCACGACTTCCGGGTCGAAGAGGTCGCGGACGGCCTCGTGCGCCCGTTCGCGATGGCCTTCACGCCGGAGGGCGACCTGCTCGTAACGGAGCGGCCGGGCCGGCTCCGAATCATCCGCGACGGCGTCCTGCTCCCCGATTCGGTGGAGGGACTGCCGCCGATCCGGGCGCTCGGGCGCGGCGCCCGTTCCATGGCGGGCTTCGAGCAGGCCGGACTGCGCGACGCGATCCTGCACCCCGACTTCGATACGAACCGGCTCCTCTATCTGAGCTACGTGAAGCCGGGGCCCGACTCGCTGGGCACGATCGCGATCGCCCGCGGCCGGTACGAGAACGACCGGCTGACGGATGTTGAGGAGCTGTTCCACGCGGACGCGCCCGGGAACGGGACGGAGCGAAGCTCGATGTGGGGCGGGCGCCTCGTCTTCGACCACGACGGCTACCTGTTCATGACGCTCGGCGACCGGCAATGGCCCTCGGCCGGCGACCTGACGGCGCACCCGGCCCAGGACTTGACGAGCCACAACGGGAGCACGATCCGGATCCACGATGATGGGCGGGTCCCCGAGGACAACCCATTCGTCGGCGAGGAAGGGATCCACCCCGAGATCTGGACGTGGGGCCACCGCAACGCGCAGGGGATGGCGGTCCACCCCGAGACCGGAGACCTGTGGCAGAACGAACACGGCCCGCAGGGCGGCGACGAACTCAACCTGATCGCGGGCGGCCGCAACTACGGCTGGCCCGTCGTCGGCTACGGCGTGAACTACCGAACGGGCTCGCGCATTCACTCGGGGACCTTCATGGAGGAAATGGAGCCGCCGGAGCACATCTGGGTCCCCTCCATCGGCGTCTCCGGGATGCTCTTCTACACGGGCGACGCATTCCCTGGGTGGCGCGGCGACATGCTCGTCGGCGGTCTCAGCGGCCGGCAGCTCGCCCGGCTGCGCATGGAAGGCCGCGAGGTGACGCACGAGGAGACGCTCCTGCAGGGGATCGGCCGCATCCGCGACGTCCGCCAGGGCCCGGACGGCTTCATCTACCTCGCGATCGACGGAGAGACGCGAGACGTGGACGGCCCGCCGACCGCCATCGTGAGGCTCGTACCCGCCGGCCGGCGGTAGGCGATGCGCGTCGGCACGCTTCACACGGCCGCTGTCCTCCTGCTGCCACTACTGGCTTGCCGGGATGCTGGCCCAACCGAGCTTCCGCTCCCGATACCGATCGAGACCAGCCCATCGACGGACCGGGAGATCCTCGCTCTTCTCTACGAGACGACGAACGGTCCGGGTTGGAAGAACAGCTGGCATTGGCTCAGCCACGAGCCACTCCACACCTGGTATGGGGTCGATGTCGGCGCCAACGGTCGCGTCTCGAGGCTCTGGCTCTACAACAACGGTCTGACGGGCCGGATTCCAGCGGAGATCGGAGGGCTCTCGGAACTTCGGAGCCTGAGTCTGGGGTGGAACGAGCTGGCCGGCTCGATCCCCACCGAACTCGGAGACCTTGCGGCCCTTGAACAACTCTGGCTGCAGGGCAACGACCTGACGGGCCGGATTCCAGCGGAGGTCGGAGGGCTCTCGGAACTTCGGAGCCTGAATCTGAAGTGGAACGAGCTGGCTGGCTCGATCCCCACCGAACTCGGAGACCTTGCGGCCCTTGAACAACTCTGGCTGGAGGGCAACGACCTGACGGGCTGGATTCCAGCGGAGATCGGAGGGCTCTCGGAACTTCAGACCCTGGAGCTGGAGGACAACGACCTGACCGGGCCGATCCCGCCCGAGATCGGCCGCCTCGCCGGACTCAGGGTCTTGCGCTTCGGCGGCAACGATCTGACCGGGCCGATCCCGCCGGAGATCGCCAGCCTCGCGGGCCTCCGGCGCCTGGAGTTGTGGTCCAACGATCTGACGGGCCCCATCCCGCCGAGTCTGGGCAACTTGACCAGCCTCCAGAGCCTCTCTCTTGCACAGAACGACCTCTCGGGCCCGGTCCCCGCGGAACTGGCCCGCCTCATCTTACTGAGGGAACTGGCCGTTAACGGCAACCCGCAGCTGTCGGGCCTGCTCCCGGCAGGCTTCAAGGACCTCTGGGGACTCACGACGCTCAACGCCGGCGGGACCGCGCTGTGCGCCCCCGCGGACCCGGATTTTCTCGCGTGGCTCGGCAGGCTGCAGAACCCGCGCGTGCGTCGCTGCGGGAACGATACCCTGTCCGTTTATCTCACCCAGGCGGTGCAGTCCTTCGAGTTCCCGGTTCCCCTGGTGGCGAATGTGCCGGCCCTGCTTCGTGTGTTCCTCACCGCTCCGGATGGGGAAGCCATCGGTTTCCCGCCCGTGCGTGCGCGGTTCTACCTGGAGGGGGCCGAAGTCCACACCGTCGACATCCCGCGCTCCCCGGGCACGATTCCGTCGCGGCTGGATGAAGGTCGACTTGAAGCATCGGCGAACGTCGCGATCCCGGCCGAAGTCGTTCAGCCCGGTCTGGAACTCGTCGTCGAAATCGACCCGGAAGATACACTTGGCCCGGAGCCCGGCATCACGAAGCGGATCCCGGCAGCCGGCCGGCACGCCATCGACGTGAGAGCGGTGCCCGCGCTGCACCTGACGTACCTGCCCGTCGTCCGCTCCAGACGGAGGTCCGCAGAGTTCCTGAACCGCGTCCGGGACCTGACGGAAGCCGACACCCTGTTCCGGCGCGTACGACAGTGGTTGCCCGTCGCCGGCTTCGACGTTGCTCTGCACGACATCGTGTACACCTCGGCGCGAACCGGCGGCGAGTTGATCTCGGAGATCGAGGCCATTCGCGTATTGGAGGGCGGAACGGGCTACTACATGGGCGGGCTGCCCCAGTATCTCGTGGAAGATCTGGGCCTTGCGGGTTCGGCGCGGCTCGCCGGTTGGGCCAGCGTCTCTCGTGTCCGCTCCATTACGATCGCGCATGAACTCGGCCACAACATGAGCCTCGAGCATGCTCCCTGCGGTAGCGCGAGCAGGCCGGACCCCGGTTTCCCGACCAGGGATGGAACGATCGGCGCGTGGGGCTACAACCCCACTGACAACTCACTCGTTTCTCCCGAGATGTCCGACCTGATGTCCTACTGCGGCCCAAAGTGGATCAGCGAATACAGCTTCACCAAGGCGTTCGACCACCGCCTCCGCGGGGAGGGACTGGGATCCGCAACGGCGACGACGGCCGGCAACGCGCTGAGCATCCTGCTATGGGGTGGCATCGACGGGGAGGGTGTGCCGTTCCTGGAGCCGGCCTTCGTCGTTGACGCTCCCCCGACTCATCTCGGACCTGCGGGCCCCTACACGCTCATGGGCAGAACCGCCGAGGGAGAGGAGTTGTTCCTGTTCCGGTTCGATATGCAGGAGATGGCGGACGGTGACGGGGAGTCGGGATTCGCCTTCGCCCTGCCCGCATCGCCGACATGGGCGGACAGGCTGGCGACGGTGGTGCTGGTCGGGCCCGGAGGGACGGCGACGCTGAGGGATGCGAGTGGCCCCCCGGCGGCTCTCCTTCGCGATCCGCAGACGGGCCGGATCCGCGGGATCCTGCGTGACCTCACGAGTCCCGGTAGTGGCCTCGCAACGCTCGCCGGAGCCGCAGCGGATCCGGTCTCCATCGCGTCCTTTTTCCCCGACGTGGCCAACATCGAGGTTTTGATCTCCCGAGGTCTCCCGGCGGCGGAACAGTGGAGGCGGTAGGCCACCCTTGGCGAGCTCCACCACCCGCTACGGTGTCGATACCGCCGTGGCCCGTGGTGATCGCGTTTCCTAAGTTGAACGGTTGCGAGGCACTGTGATCCGTCGTTCTCGAAGGACGGGCGTGTGAAGACATTGGGTGCGGGTGCGGTTCTGTGGTTGTGGTTCGCCCTCATGGGGCAGCCCGCGGGGGACCGTGCGCCCGGTCCGGCACCCACGGCACCCCTCCCGCATTACGACGTGGCTGCCGTCCTCGACACGGCGGATCTGACCGCTGTGGTCCAGCGCTACTGCGCCCGCTGCCACAATGACCGATTGCTGCGCGGGAACCTCATCCTGGAGGGGTTCGAGGTCGATGCGGCGCACGAGCGGGCGCCGACCGCGGAGAAGATGATCCGCAAGCTGCGGGCCGGTATGATGCCGCCGCCGGGCCAGCGCCGGCCGTCGCCGGACACACTGCTCGCGCTCGTCGAGACACTGGAGACGGTGGTCGACCGCGATGCCGCCCGTGACCGGAACCCCGGCTCGCGGCGCTTCCAGCGGCTGAACCGGGCCGAGTACGAGCGCGTGATCCGGGATCTCCTGGATCTCGAGATCGACGCCAGCCGCTGGCTCCCGGCGGACACCTACCTCGGCGCCTTCGACAACATGTCCGACGCGCAGGGCCTCTCGACCACCCTCCTCGAGGCGTACCTGAGGGCCGCCACGGAGGTGAGCCGGATCGCCGTCGGCAACCCGGCCGCCCTGTCGAAAACCGCCAAGTACACGAACCCGATCGACGTCTCGCAGCACGCCTGGGATCACATCGAGGGCACCCCGTACGGGACGCGCGGCGGCATGGTCGTGACCCACGACTTCCCGGTGGACGGAGAGTACGTGGTCTCGGTCGAGACGCTCTTCGGGCAGGGGACCGGCTTCCAGGACGTCGACATTTCGATCGACGGGGAAGGGGTCGCCCTGCTCGGCCTCGAGCATGGTGGCCGCTCGACGGTGCCGATCCGCAGCGAACCCATCTTCGTGCGCGCCGGCCAGCGACAGGTCGCGGCGGCCTTCGTGCGCACGATCGAGGGGCCCTATGAGGACCGCCTGAAGACGCCCGGCTGGTCCTTCGTCGGAGGCGAGGACTCCCAGGCGTGGGCGAACTACGGGATCACGGCCCTGCCGCACCTGAGTGACCTGATGATCACAGGCCCTCGGCGCAGCACGGGCGTCTCCGAGACGGCGAGCCGGCGGAAGATCTTCCACTGCTATCCGGGGCGTGGCGAGGCGGTCGTTGCGGGGGCGTACAGCGCGGCGGCCCGCGAGGAGGCTCGGGTCTGTGCGGCGTCGATCGTGACCCGGCTCGCGCGCGCGGCATACAGGCGTCCCGTGGCGGAGGACGATCTCGCGGGGCCGATGGCCTTCTACGATGGCGCTGCGGCGGAGGACGGATTCGAGATCGGAGTCCGGACCGCGCTGCAGGCGATCCTCGCGAACCCCTCCTTCATCTTCCGTCTCGAGCAGGCGCCGCCCGAGGTCGCGCCCGGGGCAAGCTATCCGATCGCGGACGTGGACCTCGCCTCGCGCCTCTCGTTCTTCCTCTGGGCCGCGAGCCCGGACGACGAACTGCTGACGCTGGCCGCGGAGGGAGGGCTCTCGGATCCGGCGGTCCTCGAGGCGCAGGTGCGGCGCATGCTGGCGGACCCGCGCGCGGAGGCGCTCTCGACGCGCTTCGCCTCGCAGTGGCTCAGGCTCCAGGACGCGGAGGACAACCAGCCCGAGCCCTACCTCTATCCGGACTTCACCGGCCAGCTGCGCGAGGACCTGGTCCGGGAGACGCAGCTCTTCTTCGATCATCTCGTGCGCGAGGACCGGAGTCTGCTCGAACTGTTCACGGCGGACTACACCTTCCTGAACGAGCGCCTCGCGGGCCACTACGGGATTCCGGGGGTGTCGGGACCCGAGTTCCGGCAGGTGAGCTACCCGGACGAGAGCCGGCGCGGGGTGCTGGGTCACGGGAGCGTGCTCCTGCTCACGTCGATGTCCGCGCGCACCTCGCCGGTGCTGCGCGGGAAGTGGGTGATGGAGGTGCTGATGGGCACGCCGCCTCCGCCCCCGCCGCCCAACATCCCCGCCTTCGACGAGACGGAATCCGCGCGGGGCGGGCGACTGCTCACGACGCGCGAACGGCTGGAGATGCACGCGGCCAACCCGACGTGCCGTTCGTGTCACCGGTTCATGGACCCGATCGGGCTCGCGCTCGATAACTACGATGTGACGGGCCGCGTGCGGGTTCGTGAGAACGGCGTCGCGCTCGACACGCGGGGGACCTTCTACGACGGGACCGATGTGAGCACGCCGGCGGAACTCGTCGACCTGCTCATGAAGCGGCCGATCCCGCTCGTCCGGAACTTCACGGCGCACCTGCTCGCATACGCGATCGGACGCCGCGCGGAGTACTTCGACCAGCCCGGTGTCCGGGCCATCGCGCGCGAGGCGGAAGCCAACGATTACCGAATGTCCTCGTTCATCCTCGGCGTCGTGAACAGCGACCCCTTCCGGATGGCGCGTCCGACGCCAGCCGTGGATGAGGAGGAGGGCGCAGACGGACCCGGGCAAAGAGACCGAATCAGAAGCGGAGTGGGCTCATGAATTTCATCACAGGCACACACCTTTCGCGCCGCACCTTCCTGCGTGGGGCCGGCGCCAGCGTGGCGCTGCCCCTGCTCGACGCGATGGTCCCCGCCGGGCGGCTGTGGGCCGACCCGATGAAGGCGGCGGAATTCACGCGGCTCGTGTGCATCGAGGAGTCGATGGGCGCGGCGGGTTCGAGCGACTGGGGCGACGCCCGTCACCTGTTCGCGCCGGCGACGACCGGGCGCGATTTCGAGTTGGTGGCCGACAGCCAGCTCAAGCCGCTGGAGGCGTTCCGCGAGTACATGACGATCGTGAGCAACACGGACTGCCGGTCGGCGGAAGCGTTTCGGGCGGAGGAAATCGGCGGCGACCACGACCGGTCGACGGCGGTCTTCCTCACCCAGGCGCACCCGAAGCAGACGCAGGGGTCCGACATCTTCCTCGGCACCTCGCTCGACCAGCTGCATGCGCAGCGCTTCGGGCGGGAGACGGTGCTCCCGTCGCTCGAACTCTGCATCGAGGGCATCGATCGCGGCGGCGGCTGCGCGTACAACTACCACTGCGCGTACACGACCTCCCTCGCGTGGGCCTCGCCCAACCAGCCGCTGCCGGCGATCCGGGAGCCGCGCGTCGTGTTCGAGCGCCTGTTCGGTGCCGGGGACACGGCCGAGGACCGGGCGGCGCGGCGCCGTACGGACCGCAGCATGATCGACTGGATTGCGACCGAGGTCGTTCGGCTCAGAAGGACGCTGGGCGCGGCGGACCGGGTCGCGCTCGACGAGTACGTCCAACACATCCGCGAGATCGAGCGGCGGATCCAGCTCGTCGAGGCGCGCAACGCGAGCGGGGAGGAACGGGAGATGCCGGAGGCGCCCTCCGGGGTCCCCGACTCCTTCGAGGAGCACATGCAGCTCATGTTCGACCTGCAACTGCTCGCGCTGCAGACCGACCTCACGCGCGTCATCACCTTCAAGACCGGCTTCGATCAGTCCAACCGGACCTTCCCGGGGAGCGGGACGACGAAATCCGTCCACGGGGCCTCGCACCACGGGAACGTCCCCGACGACATCATGGACTTCAACAGGATCAACACGTACCGGCTGGGCCAGGTCGCGCACTTCCTGGAGAAGCTGCGCGACACGGTGGAGGGCGATGCCTCGCTGCTCGACAAGACGGCGATCGTGTGGGGCTCGCCGATGGCGGACGGGAACCTCCACAACCACCGGCGCGCGCCGCTGTTGATCATGGGCGGGGCGAACGGGGCACTCGAGGGTGGGGTCCATCTGCGGGCCCCCGACGGGACGCCGATGGCGAACGCGTTCGTGAGCCTGATGCGGAAGATCGGACACCCGGAGATGGCGTCCTTCGGCGACAGCGACGGGCTGTTCCCGCTCGACTTCACGGGCGAGGCGGCCTCGGGCGGGAGCGGCGCGAGATGAGGAGCGGGATGAAGCACGGGATGAGGCGGTGCGTGCGCCGCCGCATGAGGCGCGCCCCGGGGGTTCTTGCGATCGCGCTACCGGCTGCGGTCCTCCTCCCGGCGGGTTTGGCCGCGCAGGAGGGGGCGTCCTCCTCCCACGCCCGGCTGCTCGAGGCGGCGCGCGGCGGGGACGTGGAAGTCGTGCGCGCGCTCGTGGCGGACGGAGCGGACGTGAATGCGGCGCGGGGCGACGGGATGACCGCCCTGCACTTTGCCGCCGAACGCGGGCATCCCGGTGCGGCCGGGGTGCTGATCGATGCGGGCGCGGCGGTCGACGCCGGGACGCGGATCGGTCGCTATACGCCGCTCCACGTGGCCGCTCGGGGTGGGCACGGTCCCGTCGTCGCGCTCCTGCTCGGAGCCGGGGCCGACGCCCACGCCGCGACGACCAACAGCGGCGTGACCGCGCTGCACCTCGCCGCTGCCGCCGTGGCCGGCCGGTCAGCCGTGGCCACGCTGCTCGACCACGGCGCGGATCCGAACGCCCGGGAGGGGCCGGCGGGGCAGACGCCTCTGATGTTCGCCGCCGCCGCGAACCGGCCGGCAGCCGTGGCCGCGCTGCTCCAAGCCGGCGCCGACCCCGGCATCACGACCGCCGTGGTCGATGTCCTGCCCAGTCTGGCGCTGGACCGGGAGGTCAACCGCCGGATGCGGGACATGATCGGCGCGCCGGCCGAAACGCTCGGACCGTACGGGCCCGAGGTGGACCCCGACGCCGAGTGGCCGGGCGAGCCCGGCCCGGCCCACGTGCAGGCGGCCATCCGCGCACAGCGCGAGTTCCTCCGCTCCGGCTACGATGTCGGCCCTGTCGACGCACATTCGCTCGGCCGCGTGGGGCCCGACTACCCGGGCGGCCCCGATCTCATCCGGCCCCCGTACCGCGAGGTGCTCGTCGGGAAGACCGGCGGCATGACCGCGCTGCTGCACGCGGCCCGCGAGGGCCACATCGAAGCGGCGACGAGCCTCCTCGACGGCGGCGCGGACATCGACCAGGTGAGCGCGGACGCCACCAGTCCGCTCCTCATGGCGGCGCTCAACGGCCAGTTCGACCTGGCGCTCGTCCTCATCGAGCGCGGGGCCGATCCGGACCTCGCCGCTTCGACGGACGGGGCGACGCCCCTCTTCGCCGCGCTCCAGACCCAGTGGGCGCCCAAGTCCAACTACCCGCAGCCGCGCGCGCAGGACCTCCAGCAAGCCGGGCACATGGACGTGCTCCGCGCGCTGCTCGAAGGCGGCGCCGATCCCAACCCCCGCCTCAACACGCATCTGTGGTACTGGGAGTACGGTCTCACGAAGATGGGAATCGACCTCACCGGGGCGACGCCCTTCTGGCGAGCGGCCTTCGCGCAGGACCTCGAGGCGATGAAGCTCCTCGTCGCGCACGGCGCCGATCCGCATATCCCCACGCGCTGGCCCGAAGTCGGGATGCGGGAACGGCGGCAGCAGGACGGCCGGCAGCAGGAGGACTCCGCGCTGCCATGGATCCCGGAGGGCGCCCCGAACGCCTGGCCCATCCACGCGGCGGCGGGCGGAGGATACCTGGGGCTGGGCGCGTTCAGCGTTCGGAACCGGCCCAACCAGTTCATCCCCGCGGTGAAGTACCTCATCGAGGAACTGCGGGCGGACGTCAACCACCGCGACTCGTGGCTCTACACGCCGATGCACTACGCCGCCTCGCGGGGCGACAACGAACTCATCGAATACCTCCTGTCGCAGGGCGGGGACATCGCCGCGATCACCCGCTTGGGGCAGTCCACGGCGGACATGGCGCGCGGCGGGCGGGCCGGCTTCTTCACTCGGGTTCCCTACCCTGAGACGGTCGAACTGCTGACGAGCCTGGGTGCGACCCTCGAGTGCCTGCACACGCATTTCCTGGATACCGGCGACTCCTGCCCCGGCGCGGGAATCAACGACCCCTGGGCGCCTGCCGCGACGGACGCCGGAGAGGGGAACGGCAACGGCACTGGTGATGCCGCTGCCGGGCGTTACGAGCGGCGCGGGCGGCGTAACTAGACAGCGGCGGAGGCAAGACGTGGCTGAGGGATCGATGCGTCCTGAAGGATTGTGCCGCAGGTGCGGAGACGTCGCGCGCTTTCCCAGGTCCAATCCGTTCCTCTGCTGGGAGTGTGCGGAGGATTCCCGTGCCCGGCTTGGCGGGCCCATAGGGGGCGAGGTTCGAGAGACGGGTGAACCGAACGAACGGGCGGACGATCCAGGACGTTCGATGGGCGAGTGACGGCGGTGGGCGAGCGGCTGATGCAGAGGGTCGGCGGAACGCGAGGCGCGCAGAAATGACTTCCAGAGGAGAGAAGAGGACGTGCCTGCCAAGGCACTTGCTCGCCATCGGGGCCGTGGCGGCTGTCGTCGCAGTCTCTTGGGCGTGCGGCGGCGAGGGCCGCTCTGCGCACCCAGCGAACGGCGCCGTTGTGAAGGGGGGAGACGACCGCACCGGGCCGTACGATCCCGTACCGGGCTGGTGGAAATCCGCGCCCGACCACGACGACGAGTGGGGCTGGGGGCAGGTGGCCGGCGTGGCCGTGGACCACGCGGACCGCATCATCGTCGTCACGCGCGGCGACTGGCCCGCCGACCGCTCCGCGCCCCGCGAGGGTCGGTTGCGCCGCACGAACTACGTCGTCGTCGCGAACGGGGACGGCGAGATCGTCGAACAGTGGGCGCAGTGGGACTCGATCTTCACCCTCCCGCACCAGGTCTACATCAGCCCCTACGACCCAGACCGGCACGTGTGGGTGATCGACAGCGGCGGTGGAGAAGGGCACATGCAGGTCGTCAAGTTCACGAACGACGGCAGCGAGATCGTCATGCGCCTCGGCGAGCGCGACCATCCGAAGACCCGCGAAGCCGCCCGCGCGCGATCCGACTGGGACCCTTATACTTACGGGTGGCCGTCGAAGCTCGCGTTTCTCCCGGACGGGAGCTTCCTCCTGGCCGACGGGTACTGGAACTCACGCATCATCAAGTATTCCGAGGAAGGTGAGTTCATCATGCAGTGGGGCGCGCTCGGCACCGGACCGGGAGAGTTCGATCTCCTGCACGGCTTGGCCGTGGATGAGGACCGGGTCTACGTGGCGGATCGCCAGAACGAGCGCCTCCAGCTGTTCACGCACGACGGCGAGTTCGTAGAGGAGTGGCCGAATATCTTCGACCCGGTGAACATCTGGCTCGGCGAGCACGGCGCGGTGTGGGTCCTGGACGCGACGCTGAATCGTGTATTGAAGTACGACCGGGATGGCGTCCTCCAGGATTACTGGGGTGCCTACGGCGCGGCGGGCGCCATCGGGCGGGGGACATGGCCGGGCGGCCTCTCCCTGCCTCACCAGTTGGATATGGACGAGGACGGCAACCTGTATATTGCGTCCTACAGCGGCGGCTGGATCAACAAGTTCACCCCGAAGCCGGATGCGGACCCGAGCCGGCTGCTGGGTCCTCGACTGCTGCTGACGAACTGAAGCCCAGGAAGACGTAGCAACGATGAGTCGCAACCGCCTGCAGGTGTCCGCGCGCCGCGCCTTCCCCTTCCTCGCCGTCCTCGCAGTCGCATGCGGCGAAGGCTTCCCGGGCCCGACCGAGCCGGACCCTGTCGAGCCGCCCGAGCCTCCGCCTCCGGTTGCGGCGCAGATCGTCCCCTGCGAGGCCGGTTCGGCCGATGGCTTCCCGTGCGATCGCATCGATCTCGCGGGGTGGGTGACTCTGCGTGGCCTGACCCCGGGGCGAGAGCCTGACGGGAACAGCGAGCGCTGGGCCGTCAACGACATCTGGGGTTGGACGGATCCGCAGACGGGAGTGGAATACGCGCTCGTGGGGCGTCACGACGGGCTCGCCATCGTCGATCTCTCGACCCCGACCGAGCCGCGGCCCATCGCGTTTCTGCCTTCCGCCATCTCGCAATCGCTGTGGCGCGACATGAAGGTGTACGCGGATCACGTATACGTCGTGTCGGAGAGCACCGGGCACGGGGTGCAGGTGCTCGACCTCACGCGGCTTCGCGGACTGACGGAGTTCACGGAGCTGGACGCGGACGCGCAGTACCAGGAAGTCAGCGCCGTCCACAACATCGCGATCAACGAAGAGACCGGCTTCGCTTACGCCGTCGGGAACAACTCCGGTGGCGAAACGTGCGGCGGCGGCCTGCACATGATCGATCTTTCGAGCCCGAAGAACCCGAGCTTCGCCGGTTGCTACGCTGTGGAGGGGACCGGATTCCGGGGCACCGGCTACACGCACGACATCCAGTGCGTCGTGTATCGGGGACCCGATGCGGAGTACGCGGGCCGAGAGATCTGCATCGGTTCAAACGAGACGGTGATCGCCGTGTCTGACGTGACCGACAAGACCAACCCGACCACGCTGTCCACGGCAAGCTACGCGGACTACGGATATGTCCATCAGGGGTGGTTCAGTGAGGACCACCGGTACTTCTACCAGAACGATGAAGTGGACGAACTCAACAACCGGGTGCCGCGGACGCGCATGCTCGTGTGGGACCTCACCGACCTCGACGACCCGGTTCTCGTGAAGGAACACCTGGGTCCGAGCGAGGCGGTCGATCACAACCTCTATGTGCACGACGGCCTCATCTATCACTCCAACTACACGTTCGGGGTGCGGGTCCTCGACATCTCGGACCCGGCGAACCCGGTGGAGCGGGGCTACTTCGACACCGTACCCGACCGCGACGACAAGTCGTTCGACGGCTCCTGGTCGACCTACCCCTGGTTCGAGAGCGGTAACTTCATCGCCTCGAGCTGGGACGAGGGCCTCTTCGTCCTGCGCCTGCAGCAGTAGCGGCAGAACCCGCTTCCCGGTTGCCCGCCCCTCTCCCTCGGGACCCTCCCAGCGGCGTTCGGGGTACTGCCACCAACGAGTCATCGACAATTCCGAGGGAGCGAGAACATTGATCCAGCGGGGCCGTGCCAGGCGCCGATAGACCGCGACAGACGCAGATAAGCCCCGCTCCCATGTAGCGCAGCGCCGGACCCCGGGGGGTGTTCCGGCAGGCGACTCCTCCCTCGCAGCAGGAATAGATGAGGTGGATGAATGCTTGCCGAACCCGGAACCGCGCGCGTCAGGCGTACGACGGCCGCTTTCGTTTCGACCCTGATCCTCACCGCCTGCGGCGAGAGCCTGGCGGGCCCCGTTGAACGGGACACGGTTCCTCCAACCCTGTCCACCGCACCCGTCCTGGTGCGCACGACCGCCTGCCAGGGCGGGTCGGCGGGCGGGTTCCCGTGCGACGGCGTGGACCTGGTCGCGCGCGTAACGCCGAGCGCACTGCGGCCGGGGAGGCCGGCCACCCACGTCAACGATGTCTGGGGGTGGACGGACCCGCAGACGGGAGTCGAGTACGCCCTCGTCGGCCGCGACGACGGGCTCTCGATCGTCGACTTGTCCGGGCCCGATACCCCGCGCCCAATCGCGTTCCTCGCCTCCCATACCGGGTCGAGCATATGGCGCGACATGAAGGTCCATGCGGACCATGTGTACGTCGTCGCCGACCAGATCGCCGGCCACGGGATGCAGATCCTCGACCTGACGCGGCTGCGCGGGCTGGCGGCCTTCACCGAACTCTCGGCTGACGCCCGGTATACCCGCGTAAGCGCGGTCCACAACCTCGCGATCAACGAAGAGACCGGTTTCGCCTACGCCCTCGGAAGCAACCGTGGCGGCGACACGTGCGGGGGCGGGCTGCACATGATCAATCTCTCGAACCCGACGCGCCCGAGCTTCGCGGGGTGCCACGCCGTCCCGGGGACCGGGCGCCAGGGGAGGGGATACACGCACGATGTCCAGTGCGTCGTGTATCGCGGGCCTGACGGGGCGTACGCTGGCCGCGAGATCTGCGTGGGCACCAACGAGACCGCGATCGTGGTGTCGGACGTGTCTGACAAGGCGAACCCGAGGGTGCTCTCCACCGGCGGCTACGCAGACTACGGCTACGTCCATCAAGGGTGGCTCAGCGAGGACCATCGGTACTTCTACCAGAACGATGAACTGGACGAGCTGAACGGCCGGGTCTCGCGGACGCGCCTGCTGGTGTGGGATCTGGCCGATCTCGATGATCCCGTCCTCGTAACGGAGCATCTGGGCCCCACCGGAGCGATCGACCACAACCTCTACGTACGCGGCAACTTCATCTACCACTCCAACTACGCATTCGGAGTTCGGATCCTCGACATCTCGAACCCGGCGACGCCCGTGGAGCGGGGCTTCTTCGATACCGTGGCCGGCCATGACAACAACACGTTGGACGGCTCGTGGTCGATCTATCCCTGGTTCGAGAGCGGCATCCTCGTCGCCACGAGCTGGGACGAGGGTCTCTTCGTGCTGCGTCTTCAGCCATAGGCCCCCCAGGCCGTTGATGTGCCGACACTGGCCCCGGCGAACGACTCCCTCATAGAGTCGATCAGCAGCCTCAGGCAGATACGTCTCGTGAACTGAACGCGGGAAACGCGGCCAATTCCAGCGATTCAAGGAGTCCCCGATGACTCGGACCCTCTCCTCCCGATTCCGGACGCTCGGCGCCCTGACCGCGCCTGGCGTTCTCGCGCTCGTCCTCCCCTCCACCGCTTCCGCCCAGGACCGCCCCCTCGTTACCCCTGACGACTACGGCCGCTGGGAGCGGCTCGGCGGCGTGGAGTTTTCGCCCTTCGGTGACTGGATCGCGTACGGGGTCACGCGGGTGGACGAGGAGTCGGAACTCCGCGTACGCAAGCTCGAAGAGGACTCCGTCCGGGTTTTTCCGTGGGGATCGGCGCCGCGGTTCTCCCCCGACGGCCGCTGGCTGAGCTGGACCATCGGCCTGCCGCCGGAAGTACGGGAGCAACTTGTGGAGAGCGAGGAGCCGATCCGCGAGAAGGCATCGGTGATGGATCTGCAGACGGGGGAGACCCGTGAGTTCGATGCGGTCTCCGAGCGACGCTTCGACGCCTCCGGCAGCTTCCTGGCGCTACGTGGCTACGCGCCGGACGAGCCTGCGGGCAGGGGCGCCGACGTCCGCATCGTCACGCTCGCCACGGGAATGGAGACGTCCTTCGGCAACGTGAGCGAGATGACCTGGAGCCCGGCCGGATCCCTTCTCGCGCTCGCCATCGCGACCGGCACCGATGTGGGCAACGGCGTACAGGTGTACGACGCCTCCGGCGGGACGCTGCGTTCCGCCGACGCCTCCGGTTCCGCCTACCGGGGCCTGAGCTGGCGTGACGATTCCGCGGATCTGGCCGCCCTCCGCTCGCGCGATGCCGTTTCTGCCGAAGGCACGGCCTACGACGTTCTGGCCTGGCGCGATCTGGACCGCCGCGTCGAGACGTTGGTCCTCGGTGCGAACATCGCCGGCATCCCGGATACGCTCGAGGCGGTCCCGCACCGCGCCCCCGCCTGGTCGGACGATGGCCGCAGGATCTCTCTGGGGCTGAGGCCGATCGAGGAGGAAGAGGACGAAGATCCCGGCGATGGCGCGGAAGACGAGCCGGGGGCGGCTCCGTCCGACGATCCGGAGAGTGAGGATCCGGAGAGTGACGACGCCCCGGCCGACGACTCCGGGCCCGACCTCCCGGACCTGCAGATATGGCATACCGGGGATGTTCGCCTCTTCCCGGAGCAGCAGGTCTCGGAGGGCCGCGACAACACGCGATCGCTGCTGGCCGTCTGGCACCTCGACGAGGACCGGGTGGTCGTCCTCGGATCGGACCTCATGGGCTCCGCGCAACTCCTGCATGGCTGGGAGTATGCCCTGGAGGACATCGACGATCCCTACCCGTGGGGCGCGATGTTCGGTCGTCCGTACCACGATGTGTGGGCTGTCGACGCGGACACCGGGGAGCGCCGCCGGGTCCTGACCCGCGTGCGGTATGAATGGGCGAGTGCGGGCGGCGACTGGCTGATCTCGTGGGACGGTTCCGCCTACCACAGCCTCCACATCGCCAGCGGCGCGACGCATGACCTGACGTCGGGGTTGGCGGCCGAGTTCGCCGACACGGACTACGACACGCCCACGGAGGTGACGCCCCCGCACGGGTTCGGTCCCGGCGGGTGGCTCAGCGACGACAGCGCCGTCTTGCTCTACGACGAACACGACATCTGGCGCGTCGCACCGGACGGCTCGAGCGGTGAGCGGCTGACGCGGGGCGCAGAGACCGGACTCACCCACCGATTGACCCGCGTCGCTGATGAGGGGGCCGGCGCCGGCGCCGAGGATGAGCCCGGCATAGACCCCGACTCGCGACCCTACCTGTCGCTCTACAACGAGAAGACGGAGCAGCGTGGCTACTCCCGCTTCGCGAGCGGCTGGGCCGGTGCGCGCGACGAAGACTCGGCCGAGACCCTGGTGCTGGAAGACGCCTACGTCGGTGCCCTGGAGCGCGCCGACAGCGCCGACGTGCTCTTCTACCGCGCCGAGCGCTTCGACGACCCGCCGGACTACTTCGTGGCCGGCCCCGACCTCGCGGACTCCGACCGGGTGACGGCGATCAACCCCTTCATCGACGAGGTCGCGTGGGGCCGGGCGGAGTTGGTCGACTTCGTGAGCGAATCGGGCCGCGACCTTCAGTTCGTCCTCCTCCTTCCCGCGAACCATGAGGAGGGCCGCGCGGTCCCCACGATCGTGTACACCTACGAGATGCTTTCGCCGCAAATGCACCTCTTCGAGGTCCCCAGCGAGCGGGACTACTACAACTACACGGCCTGGACGCAGCACGGGTACGCGGTGCTGCTGCCCGACATCGTGTACCGGGCGCGGGATCCGGGGGTGAGCGCGCTGGAGTCCGTGCGCGCGGCCGTGAAGAAGGCCGTCGAGATGGGGGTGACGGACCCGGGCGCGGTCGGCCTCATCGGGCACTCGTGGGGCGGCTACCAGGCGACCTTCCTGCCCACGCGCACCGACATCTTCGCGGCTTCCGTGGCGGGCGCGCCGCTCACGGACTTCGTGAGCTTCATGGGCCAGCTGCACTGGAACCCGGGGATCGCCGAACTGAGCCACTGGGAGACCGGCCAGGCCCGCATGGAGGTGCCCTTCTGGGAGGATCCGGAGGCGCACCGCCGGAATTCGCCGATCCACGAGGTGCACAACATGGAGACGCCGCTGCTGATGGCCTTCGGCGACGAGGACGGCGTGGTGGACTGGGATCAGGGGACCGAGTTCTTCAACTTCGCCCGCCGCGCCGGGAAGCAGATGGTGCTGCTGGTCTACGAAGGGGAGGACCACGGTTTCCGCGAGGAGGCGAACCAGAAGGACTACCACCGCCGCATCCTCGAGTGGTTCGGGCACTACCTGAAGGGCGAGCCCGCCCCCGCGTGGATTACGGAAGGCGTGCCGCTGGATGCGCTGGAGGCGGAGAAGAAGCGAGTGGCGGGCATACGGTAATACAGCTAACATGGTACCATGAAGGCGACGATCGAGATTCCGGATGACCTGTACCGGCAGGTCAAGTCGGAGGCCGCCCTGCGGGGCCTGACGATTCGCGAAGTCACGACGGGACTCTATCGGCGCTGGCTGAGCGAGGATGAAGCCGCGGAGACCCGTGAGGCCCCCAAAGCATGGCTGCGCTCCTGGCTCGATGCGGCCGACGAAGCGCTCAAGCGTGCGCCCGAGGGCCCATCGGCGAGGGAAGAGCTGGCCGCCGACCGGAACCGGATGGGAGCTGAGTGACGACGCTGGTCATTGACGCCAGCGTTTGGGTCTCGGCGGCAGACGCAACCGATGGATTGTCCGAGTCGAGCCGGGCCTTTCTCTCCCTGGTAGTGGAACGGGAACTCCCGATTGCCCTCCCGGAGGTGGCGAAGTCGGAGATTGCGTGCGCGCTCGCCCGGAGGCTGCGCGACGCCGCGCTCGCCCGGAGCCTGACTGACCAAATGCTGGGTTCCCCGCTGGTCACCGTGTACTCAATGAACCGGGCGATGCTCCAACAGGCCCTCGAGGTCGGCACCCGGGGCTTCCTGCGCTCCGGGGACGCTCTCTACGCTGGTCTCGCCGATTGGCTCGGTGCCGAGGTCGTGTCGTGGGATGGCGAGCTGATCGATCGGGCCGGGGCTTTCACTCCCATCGATTGGATCGACCGGAACGGGTAGGAGAGAAAACGATGTCGGAGGCCAGCCACGACAGTACAGCGCCCGCGCGCGACTGTCCGAACTGCGGACGCGAGCGGCCGGAGAGCTTCTGTCCCGGGTGCGGGCAGAGCGACCGGCACTATGCGCGTTCGCTCGGCTCCGTGGCTCTCGAATTTCTGCGCGAGATGTTCGAGTTGGACTCCAGGCTCTTTCGCACGCTGAGGCTTCTCTTCTTCAGGCCCGGAAGCCTCACCAGGGAGTTCTCGCGAAATCGCCGGGTGAGCTTCGTGTCGCCGGTCAGGCTTTACATCTTCGCGAGCTTCGTGTTCTTCCTCCTGCTGTCGCTCGTGGGGGACTTCGGGGAAGGGGGCGCGCTGGACATGACCGAGGAGGACCGGGAAAACCCGGTAGTCCAGCCCCCGACGGAGGAGCGCCTCGCGGCCTTCAGGGCGGCACTACCGCCGGAGCAACGGAGGAAGGCCGACGACATTCTCGGTCGCTCGGAAGGCAATTTGGGGAGGCAGGCCGTCCTCCTCGCAGCCTCGGAAGGGGACCTGGAGGAGCGGAGTTGGATCGGGACATTCTTTCTGCTGGGGATGATCGACATCGCTCACGATCCCTCGGTCATCCCCAGGCGTCTGATCGCGAACATGCCGATCGCGATGTTCTGCCTGCTTCCGTTCCTCGGGCTGGTCCTCGCCGTCTTCCATTTTCGAAAGAAGCGCTTCTACGTGGAGCACCTGGTCTTTGCCATCCACGTCCAGACCTTCACGTTTCTCATCTACGCGGTCGCGCTTCTGCTCCCCGACTCGGGGCCGGGCGGATGGGTCCGTGTGGGCTGCCTGCTGATTCCGTACCCCTATTTCGTTATCGCCCTCCGACGCTACTACCAGGACGGCTGGGTATTGACGGCGGCCAAGTCGGTCGGCGTGTACGTGCTCTACTCGCTGCTGCTGATTCCCGCGTTTGTACTCTCGATGTTCGTGACCGGCTAGGGCCGCTTCGGCGGTGTGAGCGGCAGTTACGCCGGGCCCACCAGTTCGAGCGCCGTCAGCGCGAGCACCTGCGTGCTCGCCACGAGATCGTCGACCGCGCAGGACTCGTCCGGCTGGTGGGCCTCCTCGAGGGGGCCGGGGCCGTAGGCCACGCAGTGCTCGATGCCGGCGATGCGGGCGAAGTGCTTCTGGTCGTAGGTGCCGGGGCTCGCCACGAGTTCCGGTGGGCGGCCGATGACCGTCTCCACGGCCCGGGACAGGGCGGCCACGAGCGGGGAGCCGGGCGGTGCGGAGGTCGGGTGCACGACCATGCGCTCCTCGATCGTGAAACGGCGTTCCAGGTCGTCGCCCTCCACCGACGCGACCAGGCGCGCGATCTCGGCGCGGACCTCGTCGAAGGCCTCCTCGGGGATGAAACGGCGGTCGAACGTGGCCACGCAGCGGTCGGCTACGCAGGGCGACTGGGTAGCTTCGCCGGGCTGGCCGCCGGTGATCGCGTTGACGTTGAGAGAGGGGCGCCGCGAGGGCTCCGGTACAACGGGCAGCGCGGAAAGCCGCGTTGCGAGCTCGGGCGCGAGCCGGGTTCGGAAGGCTTCCAGGAGGGCGCCCATGTCATCGATGGCGCTGCGGCCGAGGTGGCTCATGCTGCCGTGGGCCGTGTGGCCGTGCGCGACGACGTCAAACCAGTAGACGCCCCGGTGCCCGAGGCACACGCGGGCGGGTCCGAACGGCTCGGGGATGATGGCGTACTTCGTGTCGTCGCTCGAGATGATCCCGGCCTCGCACAGGTGCGCTACCCCCGCGAAGCCGCCGCTCTCCTCGTCGACGGTCGCGCTGATGTCCACGGCTCCCTCGAGTTCGACTCCGGCCCGTCGCAGCGCCTCAAGCGCGAAGACCGCGGCGGCGATCCCGGACTTCATGTCCGACGCCCCCCTCCCGTAGATACGCCCTTCGCGAACCACGCCCGCAAACGGGTCGACCGTCCACCCGTCACCCGGGGGGACCACGTCGAAGTGGCCGTTCAGGTGGAGTCGCGGGCGTCCCGGACCGGTCGCCCCCCGCCCCACCACGTTCACCCGCGGGTATGCGGCGGTATGCTCGGGGCGCCCCTCCGCCTCCACGTACTCGACCGCGAGTCCCGCCGTCCCCAGCCGCCGCCCGATCAGTTCGGCGCAGTCGCGGTAGCACTCCCCGGGGGGATTCACCGTCGGGATCCGGATCATCTCCGCCGTGAAGGCCACGATCTCGTCCCGCGCGGCCTCCACTTCGGCGAGGACGCGGTCCTCCCGGCGCGTGCCGGTCGGCGGGGTAATACGGTGCATGCGGATCTCCGGACTGGGGATTACGCGGGCCGAGTTGCCCGGCGGGTGCGGTCCCTACATTGTGTCGCGCCCTACGCCACACGAAACCCTGCCCGAGAATCGCCATGACCGAGATGTTCAGCCTGGAGCGACGCACGGCCGCGGTCGTTGGCAGCGGCTCCGGCATCGGCGAAGCCGTCGCGATCGGCTGTGCGGAAGCGGGGGCGTACGTGTCCTGCCTCGACATCGATGCGGAGGCCGCGGCCCGCACGGCGGCAACGATCCGCGCGGCGGGCGGCGAGGCCGATTCCGCCCGCCTCGACATCCTGGACGGCGCGGCCGTCACCGGCGCGTTCGAGGACATCACGACGGCGCGCGGGTCGCTCGACGTCGTCGTCTGCACGCCCGGAGTGAACGTGCGCAAGCCCCTCCTCGACTACACCGACGAGGAGATCGACCGCGTTCTGGGCCTCAACCTCAAGGGCGGCGCGCACGTCATCCAGTCCGCGGGCCGGATCATGAGCGCGCAGGGATCGGGGTCCATCATCCTCTTCAGTTCGATCCGGTCGGTGGTGGTCGAGCCGGGGCAGAGCATGTACGCCGCCACGAAGGCGGGGATCGTGCAGCTGGTGCGCGCCGCCGCGGCCGAACTCGGGCCCCGCGGGGTGCGCGTCAACGCGGTCGCGCCGGGCGTGATCGACACGCCGCTCACGGTCCCGATCAAGGACGACCCGGACTGGTACGGCGCCTACGCCGCGCGCAACATCCTCAACCGCTGGGGCAGCGCCGCCGAGATGGCCGGCCCTACGGTCTTCCTCGCTTCGGACGCCGCCAGCTACGTGACCGGGACGGTCCTGTTCGCCGATGGCGGCTGGACCGCCATCGACGGAAGGTACACGCCGCCTTCAGGCTGACGATCCCCTGATCGGCATCGGGTGATCAGTAGCGTCCGAGGCGCTCCCGGTAGGAGTGCATCTCGCGCTTCACGACCGGCGCCAGCAGATACAGGCCGAGAAGGTTGGGTATCGCGACCACATAGATGACGGCGTCCGAGAGATCGATCAGCGCTCCCAGCTGCACGCTGGCGCCCAGAACCACGAAACCGCAGAAGAACAGCTTGAAGCCGGCTTCCACGGTTCGATTCTCGCCCGTCAGATACGTGAGAGATTTCAGGCCGTAGTAGCTCCATGAAATCATCGTGGAGAAGGCGAACAGCACCGCCGCCACCGAGAGGGGCACGGGCGACCACGAGAGCGTGCTCTCGAAGGCGGTCTTGGTCATTTCGATGCCGGTGATGCCGGCGTCGGCCAGCGACGGATCGTAGACCGTCGTAATGATCACCAGCGCCGTCATCGTGCAGATGACCACCGTGTCGATGAACGGCTCCAGCAGGCTGACGAAGCCCTCGGTGGATGGTTCGTCGGTCTGCACCGCCGAGTGCGCGATGGCGGCGGAACCCAGGCCGGCCTCGTTCGAGAACACGGCCCGCCGGAACCCGAGGATCATCACCCCGATCATGCCGCCCCCGATACTGTCCGGCGAGAACGCGCCTTCCCAGATCTGGACGATGGCGCCGGGAAGCCGGTCTGCGTTCATCCCGATGACTGCCAGCGCCGACAGCACGTAGAGCACGGCCATGAAGGGCACCAGCCTCGAGGTGACCCGGGCGATGCTCTTGATCCCGCCGACGATGACCAACGCCACGGCGACGGCCATGAGGACACCCAGCAGCCAGGCCTTGTCGCTGAAGAAGCTGCCTTCGGCGCCCGTCACCTCGATGAGGATGGCGGCCGCCTGGTTGGACTGGAACATGTTGCCGATGCCGAGACAGCCCAGCACCATGGCGGCGGCGTAGAACATCCCCAGGCCGTGACCGATCCGGGGCACGTTCCGCAGCTCCAGACCACGCTGCAGATAGTACATCGGGCCGCCGCTGACGGAGCCGTCCGGGTTGGTGTGGCGATACTTCACCGCCAGCGTGCATTCGGCGAACTTGGTGCTCATGCCGAGAAGCCCGGCGATGATCAGCCAGAGCGTGGCTCCGGGCCCGCCCAGCGAGATCGCCACGGCCACCCCCGCGATGTTCCCGATTCCGACCGTACCCGAGACGGCGGTCGCGAGCGCCTGAAAGGGCGTAACTTCGCCCGGCTGCGAGGGATCCGTGTAGCGGCCTCTGACCAGATCGAGCGCGTGCTTGAAGCCCCGTACGTTGATGAAGCCCAGGTACAGGGTGAAGAACACGCCCCCGGCGATGAGCCACGCCACGATCAGCGGAATCTCGGCCCCGCCGACCGACACGGAGAAGAAGATGAACTCCGATACCGCGTCCGCGACCGGTCGCATGACTCTGTTGACGAGTTCGTCGACACCCATGGATGGCGTCCTCAGCGCGAGTGGGAAGTCAGGCGGACGGGCCCCGGCGTGCAGATGCGGGAGCCGCGACCCCGCCTACCTGGAGAATACCGACCTGCCCCGCGAGAACGTCTCCAGGATCGGGATGAACTCCAGATCCTCCGGATCCGCGGTGAGCGGGTTCTCGCCCAGAATGACGAGGTCGGCCTGCTTGCCGACCGTGATCGAGCCCTTCGTGTCTTCCTCGAAGTACTGGTAGGCGCCGCCGAGCGTTACGGCATGCAGCGCCTGCATCACCGTCGGCCGCTGATGCGGGCCGAGGATGTGCCCGCTGCGGGTCTTGCGGTTCACGGTGATCGAGACCAGTCGCATGATGTGCGGCGGGACCACTGGGGCGTCGTTGTGGACGGTGAAGTTCACCCCCCGTTCGAGCGCCCAGCCCACCGGGCTGATGTTGTTGCCCCGCTCCTCCCCGAAGCTGCGCCGGTGCCAGTCGCCCCAGAAGAAGGAGTGCGCCGCGAAGAACGAGGGCACGACGTTCAGCTCGGCGGCGCGGTCCAACTGGTCGGCGCGCATGAGCTGCGCGTGGATGATGACGGAGCGGTGGTCGGGCATGGGATCCATGTCCGCGACCGCCTCGTCCACCCCGTCCATCATGAGATCCATGGCCGCGTCGCCGTTGGCGTGGACGATGATCGGGATGCCGGCTTCGATCAGCTGGTCCGCCTGGGCCTTGTACTCGCCGGGGTCCATGACGCCGTACGCCACGTAGTCCGGCGGGGTGTTGGGCGGACGCTCCTCGTACGGGATCGTGACCCAGGCCGTACGCCCCTGGGGCGAGCCGTCCAGCATGAGCTTCACTCCGGCCACCCGGAAGCCGCTCCGGTACTCGCGCGCGTAGGACACGTCCGGAACCTCGTCGGGCGCGGCGCGGTTGCGCACGAAGGCCGCGATATCCGCCTTGAAGGGCTCCCGGTTGGCGGCCGCCCGGAATAGTTCGGCCTGGGCCGGGGCGGTCCCGCCGTCCTGGATGGTGGTCGTGCCGTGGCTCAGGTACACGTCGATGGAGCGGCGGATCAGGTCGTCGAGTTCGTCCGCGGACGAGGCAGGCGCACGCTCGATGGCCAGCAATCGGCTGGCGGTTTCCTCCAGCACGCCGTTGGGCTCCATCGAACCCTCGATGCGGCGCACATGGCCGCCCGGCGGGTCCGGCGTGTCCAAGGTGATGTCGCTGGCCGCGAGCGCGGCCGAATTGGTCGTCGTCAGGTGCCCGGACACATGGGTGAGGACGATGGGGTGCTCGGTCGAAGCCCGGTCGAGATCCTCGCGCGTCGGGTGCCGGCCCTCCTCGAGCAGGGAGTCGTCGTAGCCGCGCCCGGTGACCGGCTCGCCGGGCGGAATGTCGTGCTCGTCGATCCACGCCCGCACCTTGCGCACGATGTCGTCGATGTTCTCGACGTCGCCGACCGGCGGCGGGTGCAGCAACAGAGAGGTCTGGTCGCGGCCCGCGCCGAGGAAGTGGCCGTGGGCGTCGATGAAGCCGGGGAGGAGGGCGTTTTCCCCCAGCTCCACCACGCGGGTCGAGGGCCCTTCCAGCGCCATCGCTTCGTCCCGCGAGCCCGCCGCCACGATGGTTTCGCCGCGAACCGCGACCGCCTCCACGGTGGGCTGCCGCGGATCCATGGTGACGATGTTGTCGCCGAAGAAGATGATGTCCGCAGGGTCGGCTTCCGGGGCACAAGCCGCGACGAACGCGAAAGCTGCCAGGGCTGTTCTCGACCTTCTCACGACTCCCTCCACGCCTGCCATGGGACTGGCTATACTACATTTTCCGGGTTGCATGCGCCCGGGCCGGGGCAACGGGCGACCTCGATTCCTTCCGGAACAGTGCTACTCGCACCGGAGACTGGAGGCTGGACATGCCGAAGAGAAGGATGACTCCCTCCGAAGCGCTGGTCGAGACGCTGGTGGCGGAGGGTGTGACGGATGTGTTCGGGCTGGTCGGATCGGCATTCATGGACGCTCTGGACCTGTTCCCGGATGCGGGCATTCGCTTCATTTCGGTGGCGCACGAGCAGGCGGCCGCGCACGCCGCCGACGGGCTGGCGAGGGTCACGGGAAGGCCACAGGCCTGCATCGCCCAGAACGGCCCCGGCGCGGCCAACTTCGTCTCCGCAATCGCCGCCGCCTTCTGGGCGCATTCCCCCGTGGTCGCCATCACCCCGGAGACCGGATCGCTCGGTATCGGCACCGGAGGTTTCCAGGAACTCGACCAGATGCCGATGTTCGAGGCCCAGACCGTCTTCCAGGTGCGCGTCAACCGTCCGGAGCGCATGGGCGAACTGGCACGGCGCTGCTTCTACCGCGCCAAGCTCGAACTCGGCCCCACGCACCTCAACATCCCGAGGGACTACTTCTACGGCGACATCGAGGAGGAGATTTTCGCGACGCCCGCCCTCGGCCCGGGCCGGCCTCCGAAGGGGGACGTCGAAGAGGCGGTCCGGATCCTGAGCGGTGCCCGCTATCCGGTCATCGTCTCCGGAGGAGGGGTCGGCCAGGGGGAAGCCCTGGAGGAGGTCGTGGCGCTGGCCGAGCACCTGAGCGCGCCGGTGGTCAATACCTACCTGCACAACGACACCTTCCCCTACAGCCACGAACTGGGGTGCGGTCCGATCGGCTACTGCGGGTCGAAGGCCGCCATGCGCACCATCGCCAAGGCCGACGTGGTGCTGGCTCTCGGGACCCGGCTCGGGGTGTTCGGCCTGCTGCCCCAGTACGACATGACCTATTGGCCTGAAGACGCCACGCTCATTCAGGTGGACCGGGACGCCAGGCATTGGGGCATGAGCAAGATCCCGGCGCTCTTTTCGGTCGCGGACGTGAAGGAGTATGCCGTCGAGTTGCTCGACGAGTTGAGAAACGCGCTGCCGGATCCGGGACGAAACGAGGAACGCATCGCCGACGTTGCCCGGGAGAAGCAGGCTTGGGACGAGGAACTCGAGAACTGGTCGTCGTCCACCAGCGCCCTAATGCACCCCCGGCGCTTCCTCCGGGAACTGACCCGCGCGCTGCCCGGGGATGCGCTGGTGAGCACGGACATCGGCAACACCTGTTCGATCACCAACGGGTATCTCCGCTTCAACGGCCCCCGGCAGCACCTCGCGGCGCTCACATGGGGCAACTGCGGCTTCGCCTACGGCGCGGCCATGGGGGCAAAGATCGGGAGGCCGGAAGCTCCCGTGTTCGCCATTCAGGGAGACGGCGCGTGGGGCATCAGCGGCATGAGCGAGGTGATGACGGCGGTGCGCGAGGACATCCCGGTCATCGCCATCGTCATCAACAACCACGAATGGGGCGCCGAGAAGAAGAACCAGATCGACTTCTACGACAATCGCTTCGTGGGCACCAACCTGCGCAGCAATCCGGACTTCGCCAAAGTGGCCGAGTCGATGGGCGCGAGGGGCTACACGGTCGACGACTACCGCGATGTCCAGGACGTGGTGCGCGACGCCCTGGCGAGTGGCCAGCCGTGCGTCATCAACGCGGTCGTCGAGGGAGGCGCCAGGGTGCTCGCGGAGCCTTTCCGCCGCGACGCGCTGGCCATGCCCACGCGCCATCTGGAGAAATACGCACACCTCAGCCTGAGCTAGAGAGAGCCCGGATGTCCGACACCCAGGCGTTGCCGGCGGACTACGATGTCCAGGACATCATCGAGAAGGACAGGAAGCATCTCTGGCACCACCTGTTCCAGCACAGGATCCTCGAGACCCGGGATCCGCAGGTCTTCGTGGAGGGTCGTGGCGCGCGCGTCCGCGACATCCACGGCAGGGAGTATCTGGACGGGACCTCAGGCGGCGTCTGGTGCGTGAACGTCGGCCACGGGCGGGAGAGCATCGCGCTGGCTGTCTACGAGCAGCTGACGCGGCTGCCGTACTACGCGGGCGTGGTCGGCACCGTGCCGGCCGCCCGGTATGCGAGCGCGCTGGCCGAGCGGATGCCAGGCCTGGACCGCGTCTACTTCGCCAACAGCGGCTCCGAGGCCAACGAGAAGGCCTTCAAGATGGTGCGTCAGATCGCCAACCTGAACGGGAACCGGAAGTCGAAGGTCCTGTACCGCGACCGCGACTACCACGGCACCACCATCGCCTGCCTGGCAGCCAGCGGCCAGGAGGAGCGCAAGGAGGCCTACGGGCCGTTCCCGGACGGGTTCTCGGGGTTTCCGCACGCGATGTGCTATCGCTGTCCCTTCGACAAGACGTATCCGGAGTGCAACATCGAATGTGCGCGCGCCCTCGAGGACGCCATCGAGGAGGAGGGGCCGGAAACGGTGGGGGCCGTGATCCTCGAGCCGATCACCGCGGGCGGGGGGGTCATTCCTCCGGTCGAGGAGTATTTTCCGATCGTCCGCGAGATCTGCGACAGATATGACGTCCTGTTGATCATCGACGAAGTTGTGTGCGGATTCGGGCGTACGGGGACGATGTTCGGGTTCGAGCACTACGACTTCGTGCCGGACATCGTCACGATGGCCAAGGGCATGGCCAGCTCCTACGCTCCGATCTCGGCTGCCGCGGTGCGTGGCGAGGTGTTCGACAGGTTCCTGGGGGATCCGGGCGACAAGTTCCACTACTTCAGGGACATCAGCACGTACGGCGGCTGCACCGTCGGATTCGCGGCCGCTCTGGAGAACCTGCGCATCATCGAGGAAGAGAACCTGATCGAGAACAGTCGCGTGATGGGGGCCTACCTGCTGGATAGGCTGCGGGAGCTGCTCGACCACGACAACGTCGGCGACGTCCGCGGCAAGGGTCTGTTCGCCGGCGTGGAGCTGGTGGAGGACAAGGCGACGAAGGCGCCCGTGAGCGAGGACGTCATGATGGCCGTCGTGGGAAGGGCCGCCGAGGAGGGCGTGCTGGTGGGCAGGACCACGCGGAGCATTCCCGGTCTGAACAACACCGTGACCATCGCTCCGCCCCTCATCGTGACCAGGGCGGACATCGACGAGCTGGTCGAAGCGGTGAAGGCCGGTATCGAATACGGCTGCCGGGATCTCTGAATGGACAGGGAAGCCGGCTTCGATATCCGGGAGGACTTCCGGCGCTTCTCGCAGCGGGACGACATCTTCTGCCGCTCGTTCTGGGACCCGGAGGTGCGCACGCACCGCTCGGACATGTTCTACGAGACGTACCGCACGCCGAAGCTGACCTGGCGTTCCGTCGACGGCTTCACCCAGCGTGACTACGCGCTGCGCAACGCGTCATGGCATGTGACGGACATCTTCGCCGAACTGCGTGACGGCGACGACCGGCGCGAGGGTTTTCTGGATCCGTACACCACCGTTCGCGAGGGCCCGGGCAGCACGCTGCCGGTGGAGTCTCCCGAGGAGATGGCGCGGGAGATCAAGCAGGCCGCGCAGACGCTGGGCGCCGATCTGGTGGGGATCACCGGCAACGACGAGCGGTGGCTCTACACGCACGGCTACAGCCGCGAGACCGAGCACGAGAAACCGCAGGAGATCTCCACCGATCTCGAAACCGTGATCGTGATCGCGCAGTCGATGGACCGGGAACTGTTGAGCACGGCGCCCTCCGCGCTGAGCGGCACCGCGACGGGAGCCACCTACTCCCGGGATACGATCGTGCTGCTGGCGATCGCGCAGTACATCACCAATCTCGGCTACCAGGCCGTGGCCAGCATGAACGACTCGGCGCTGGCCATCCCGCTCGCCATCAAGGCCGGGCTGGGCGAATACGGGCGCCACGGTCTCCTCATCACCCGCGAGTACGGTCCCCGCGTCCGGCTAGGCAAGGTCTTCACCGACATGCCGCTCGCCCACGACAGGCCCGTCCGATTCGGCGTGAAGGAGACGTGCGACATCTGCCGCGCGTGCACGAAGGGCTGCCCCGCGGGGGCCATCGCCGACGGCGAACCGTCCACTCTGGTCCACAATCGGTCGAACATTCAGGGCATCCGAAAATGGACCACGGATGCCGAGAAATGCTTCCGCTTCTGGGCCAACCAGAACACCGACTGCTCGATCTGCGTGCGCGTCTGTCCCTACAACCGCGACTATCGCGACCGATGGAGTCGAGTGTGGCGATGGCTGGCGGGCACGCGGCTCAGGCGATTCGCGCTCTGGCTGGACCGCATCAGTGGACACGGTGAACGCCTGAGGCCGTCCCATTGGTGGAACCCCGTAGCGGATCGCCCGCTCACGGTCGCCAGGCTGCGGCGCCGGGGATCCCGCGGCTGACGAACGCCTCCACGCCGGGCTCGATCCCCGGCATGGCCAGAGTCGTCTGGGCCAGGGCTGCCGGTTCCAGGTCGCGCAGGATCGCGCGCACGCGGCCGCTCTGCGGATCCCGGAGGATCGCCATCGCGTCGTCGCTCTCTCCCTCGAGCGTGTAGGATCCGCCGGGCCCCGAGAGGGTCAGGGTCGCCAGCGAAGACCACCCGGCCCGGACCGGGAGCGCGAACGCGAAAGCGGACTCGCCGCCGTGAGAAACCGGCGCCATGTCGAAGCTCAGCGAGAACAGGGCTTCGCCCTCGGCGTCCTCACCGGTGATCGTGTACGCTCCCGGCGTCGTCGGCGTTGCCGGTGGCGCGTCGAGGACGAAGGCCGGCTCCAGGAAGGGAGCTCCATCGGCGCCCGCGCCACCCCAGAGCAGGATCGACCGAACGGGTGCTGCGACCATGGCCTGCGCGGCGGCTTCCCGCGTCGAGCGGTGACGGAGCGCCCGCGAGAAGGAGTAGCCGGAGATCCATCTCGGGTAGCAGTACCCCATGAGTTCATGGGCGCCGGGTTCAACGAGGGTGCCGGAGTTGAAGTCGTACCCCCAGGCGCCGATCGAGCCGTCCGGGTAGGGATAGTATGTGTCCACGCTGGGGGGACTCCCGCATGGCGTGTGACGGAGACTCATGTTGTGCCCGAGTTCGTGCGCCATGACGGTCTCGTCGGGAACGGAAACAGAGGCCCGGCCACCCACCGTGGCCAGCCCGATCGCGCCCCCGAGTCGATTCATCAGGCCCATGTAGTGGCCGGTCCCTCCCTCCATCGTTCGAATCGCCTCCACCTGCCGCAGCACCTCCGAGATCTCGTTCGTGGAGCTCACGACGGGGTCGCGATCGCTTACTTCCATCTCGGTGACGGGCAGGAGCGTCCGCGTTTCCCGGAAGAGCGTGTCGGCGCCGGTCATCCCCCGGGTCACGTCCAGAATCGTCGAATCCGGATTCTCGCTCCACAGGAACGGGATCACGGTCAGGTCCAGGGTGGGCACCCTGCGAACCTCCACCGCCAGCCGGCCCGTGTCCGGAATCCGGCCCGGCACCCCGAGTCCGGGGTCCAGTGTGCCGTGGGGGTCGATCTCGATCACCATTTCCAGCCCTGGCTGCACCACGGATCCCGGGATCTCCAGGTTGGCCGACATGTCCAGGGACGATTCGTCGATTTCTGTTGGAATGGGGGTCGACTGGCCCGGGATCGTGTCCGTGTGGACCTCCGTGCCGTCCAGATAGAACCGGGCCCGGACCGGCGGGATGCCGGCGCTGCCGGCCCGCTGGGCGGTCGGAAACACCCGCAGCAGCGCCGCCTCGTCCGCCACCAGCGGTACCGGGAACGTCCGTGACTGCACCGCCTGCGTCAGGTACGCCGCCGCGAGGAAGCACTCGCCGATGCGTCTCACGGCGACGCCGGACAGCCATGCCCTGAAGTCGGGGTGGGCGGGTGCGCACAGGCCCGTCCCCCGTGCCAGCAGCGTCCCGAGCTCTTCGAGCGCAGTCATGGTGTGTGGCAAGGCGCCCGCCATCCCGGAGTTGTTCGCCACGTCCAATACCATGAGGGAGGCAAGATTGCCGATCTCGTCGGGAAGGGAGCCCGACAGCTCGTTATCGCCCAGAAGCAGGCTCCCCAGCAGCGGCGAATCGAAGAGCCCGGGCGGGATCCGTCCGGAGAGCCTGTTCCTCCTCAGGTCCAGCCGTCTCAGGAGGGGAGCCGCTCCAAGTTCGGGCGGGATTTCGCCCGTCAGATCGTTGCCGCGGAGGTCCAGAAGCCTGAGCCGGGGCAGCTTGCCGAGTTCGGCCGGGATCGCACCCGTCAAGTTGTTGTTGCTGAGGATGAGCTGATCGATGCTCGAGAGATTGCCGAACTCGGGAGGAATGGAACCCGAAAGCTGATTCATCTCGAAGCGCAGGCTCTCAAGCGCAGTCAGGTTGCCGAGTTCGGCCGGAAGGGGCCCGCTGAGTTCATTACCCCATGCGTCAAGAATTCTGAGGCTGGAGAGTTGCCCGAGTTCCAGCGGGACCGGGCCCGTCAACTTGTTGAGTACGAGGCTCAGCAGCTCCAGGGCCGCGAGGTCCCCGAACTCCTGCGGGATGCCGCCCGACAGGAGATTGCCCGACAGGTCCATCGACTCGAGGCTGGAGAGATTGCCCAGCTCCCCCGGAATCGACCCCGTCAGACTGTTATTGTTCAGGTCAAGGTTCACCAGGTTGGAGAGCTGGCCCAGTTCCGGCGGAATCGGCCCTGTAACGCCGTCCATCACCACGATACTCAGCCTCTTCAGCTCGGAGAGCTGGCCCAGTTCCGGCGGAATCTGTCCCGCGAAGCGGTTGTACCCGAGGTTGAGCCCTTCCAGGGCCGAGAGCTGGCCCAGTTCGGCCGGGATAGGGCCGCTCAGGCTGTTCCCCCCGAGCAAGAGATGCTTCAGTCCGGAGAGCCCGAATAACTCGGACGGGAGCGAGCTGGTCAGGTTGTTGTCGTTGAGGTCCAGGTCCGAGAGGCTCGAGAGCTTGCCCACTTCGCCCGGCAAGGGGCCCGTGAGAGCGTTTGCCGAGAGCGATAGCACCTTGAGCGCGGAAAGGTCTCCGATTTCGGCCGGAAGCGATCCCGTCAGGTTGTTGTACACCAGGTCGAGCGCCACGACGCGTCCTCCTGCGCCAACCCGGACCCCATGCCAATCCTTAAGCGGAAGGTCGCTCAGCCAGTTGTCGCTCCTGGTCCAGTTCGGGCCGCCCGCGGCCTCATGGAGAGCGATCAGCGCGGCCCGGTCCGCGCTGGATACGACAGCCACTTCTGACTGGCCCTGGGCACCGCCGGCCGCGGCGATGATCGTCGCCGCTCCCTGAGCGATGGCGCGCACGAGACCGGTGGCGTCCACCTGGGCGACGGTCGTGTCGCTGGAGGACCAGGCGAACACGGCGTCGGCGATCTGATGGCCGTTCGCGTCGGCCGCCTGGGCGGTGAGCCGAAGGGTGTCCCCCGGACCCAACTCGATGTCGGGGGGCGAGACGGCGACGGTTTCAACCTCCTGCGCGACGGTCGCCGTCGCGCTGCCGGAGGCCGAGCCTGCCGTCGCGGTGATAGTCGCCGTCCCGTTTCCTGCGGCCGTGACGAGCCCGCTCGCGTCCACCGTCGCCACCAATGCATCGCTACTGCCCCAGGTGACGGCGACTCCCGACATCGCCTGCCCTCTCTGGTCCCGTACCTGCGCAGCGAGTTGGCTGGTCTCGCCGAGCGCCGTGAACGCTGCGTTGGCCGGGGTGACGGAGACTGTGGTTGGCCGGGGCGGCTCGGCCGGTGGCGGCGGAGGTGGCGGCGGATCGGTCGCGCCGTCTCCGCACGAAAGGGAAGCCAACAAAGCGAGGCCCATCGCAACCTGCGCGCCGCGAAGAGCCCTCAATGTCTCACCTCTCTCAGTCCGCGATACGAGACGACGCGGAGTCTCACAAACGCCGGAACCATCTCCCACAATATACCATCTTTTCTATGACTGAAATGTGATAATTTCTTGTATTTTTACGTCGTTACCATGACTTTACAGCGGGAGCGTGCTACCTTGCTGCGATCCCGCCGAACCCTGAGCCGGCCCCGCGCGATCCTGCGCCGAGACGGTGGAGCTGATGAACGATCGAGACATGGCCGGGCGCGCGAGCCGGGCCTCCCATAACGACAACTCCCGGCTGAGCGCGGCGATCCTCCGCATCAGCCAGAGCCTCGATCTGGCCACGGTGCTCGAGGAGGTGATCAATGGCGCCCGCGCCCTGACCGGTGCCCGCCACGGCGTGATCACGACGATCGACGAGTCGGGACGGGTCCGGGACTTCGTCACCTCCGGCCTCCCGCCGGCGGAACGGCAGGCGATGGTGGAGTGGCCCGACGGGGCGCGGCTCTTCGAGCACCTGCGGGACCTGCCGGAGCCGCTGCGGGTGGCGGACGTTCCCGGCTACCTCCGCTCGCTCGGCCTCTCCGTGACTCCCTGGCGCGCGAAGACGCTGCAGGGAACCCCGCTGCACCATCGGGGCGAACATCTCGGGCACTTCTTCCTCGGCCACAAGAAAGACGACGAGGCGTTCACGGCCGAGGACGAGGAGATGCTCGTGCTCTTCGCCTCGCAGGCGGCGACGGCGATCGCGAACGCGCGGACGTACCGGGCCGTCGAGCGGGCACGGGCCGACCTCGAAGCGCTGGTCGAGACCTCGCCGGTCGGTGTCGTGGTCCTGGACGCGAGCACGGGCAGCGCGGTCTCGCTCAACCGCGAAGCACGGCGCATCGTCGAGGAGATCCGCTCAGCAGGGCAATCCGTGGATGAGCTGCTGGAGGTCATGAGATGGCGGGGCGCCGACGGGCGCGAGTTGTCGCGCGAGAAGCTTCCCCTGGCCCGGCAGCTCGAGGGCGCTTCCACGATGCGCGCCGAGGAGATCGAGCTCTCGGTGCCCGACGGGCGAAGCGTTCGGACGCTCGTCAACGCCACCCCGATCCGCTCGGAGCGGGGCGACGTCGTGTCGGTCGTCGTCACGATGCAGGACCTCAGGCCACTCGAGGAACTCGATCGGCAGCGGGCGGAGTTCCTGGGCATGGTGAGCCACGAACTGCGCGCCCCGCTGACCTCGATCAAGGGCTCGACGGCGACCGTGCTCGGCGCCGTGCCGGTGCCGCCCGAGGCCGAGTTGCTGCAGTTCTTCCGCATCATCGATGGGCAGGCCGACCACATGCGCGGCCTGATCGCGAACCTCCTGGACGCCGGGAGCATCGAGGCGGGCACACTCACCGTTGCGCCCGAGCCCTCAAGCGTCGCCGCGCTGGTGGACCGGGCCCGGAACACGTTCCTGAGCGGTGGCGGGCGCCACGCCGTCCTCATCGACATCCCCCCGGACCTGCCGCGGGTGATGGCCGACCGCGGGCGCATCGTGCAGGTGCTCAACAATCTCCTGTCGAACGCGGCCCGGCACGCGCCCGAGTCCTCGCCCATCCGGGTCGAGGCGGCCGGCGATGACGGCTACATCGGGATCTCGGTCTCCGACGAGGGCCGGGGGATCCCGCCCGACCGGCTTCCGCACATCTTCCGGAAGCGAGCCCGCCTCGCGGGAGCGGACGCCCAGGGGCTCACGGGAGGGACCGGGCTCGGGCTCGCGATCTGCAAGGGGCTCGTGGAGGCGCACGGCGGACGTATCCGGGCCGAGAGCGGGGGGACGGGCCTGGGCGCGCGCTTCACCTTCACGCTCCCGGCGGCCGGACCCGGCTCAGACGAGACGGCCCCGCACGGCGGCCGGCCGGACCGGTCGGGGGAGGCGGGGGAGACGCCACGGGTCCTGGTCGTGGACGACGACCCGCAGACGCTGCGTCACGTGCGGGACGCCCTCCAGGGGGCCGGCTACAACCCGCTCGTGACGGGCCATCCGGACGGCCTCTCCGACATCATCCGCGCCGAGCGGCCCAGCCTGGTCCTCCTCGACCTGATGCTCCCCGGGACCGACGGCATCGAGCTTATGGAGCAAGTGCCGGAACTCCGCGATCTCCCGGTCATCTTCATCTCCGGCTACGGCCGGGACGAGACCATCGCCAGGGCGCTCGCGAGCGGCGCGGCCGACTACATCGTCAAGCCGTTCTCGCACACCGAACTCCTGGCGCGCGTCGGCGCCGCGCTCAGAACCCGGGACGAGCCCAAGACGCTCGTGCTCGGCGACCTGGCCATCGATTTGGGCCGGCGCAGGGTCAGCGTCGGCGGCCGCCAGGTGGTGCTCACCGTGAAGGAGTTCGACGTGCTGCGCGTCCTGTCGGCCAACGCGGGACGGGTGGTGGCGATGGAGACGCTCTTGCGCCAGGTGTGGCGGAGTCGCGACCCGAACGACACCGATCGTGTCCGCACGGTCGTCAAGAAGCTCCGGGCCAAGCTCGGCGACAACGCGGCCGCCCCGACCTACATCTTCACCGAGCGCGGGGTCGGCTACCGTGCAGAGGCTCCGGACGAGGCGTAGGCTCGCGGAGGACAACCGATGCGGTCGGCAGGCATCTTCCGCGTCACAGCTTCAGCGGCCGCCTCTCGATCCTGTGGAGGCCGAGCCACGCGATGCCGGTCCACAGGACGAAGTGATAGACGGCCAATCCCGTCGCTCCCCAGTCCCAGGCGACGCCGGACCCGAAACCCGCGACGAGGTCGTCTATGGCTCCAGTGGGGAAAATGACGAACCGCAGTACAGCCCGGGCCGACTCTACCGCTGCAAAGGTGTCCAGGGCGGGGTTTTCGAGCACCGACCCCACAGTCCTCGAGAGCAGATAGTACAGCAGCCCGAAGAGGGCGGCGCGCCGGATGCCGAGGGCGGTGATGGCGAAGCTGATCGCGCATGCGAGCCCGCCGATCAGACAGATCCTCGCCACCTCGCCCAGTCCCGTGGGCGGCGCCGCCGTGGGCGGCAGGGCAGCGACAGCGCCCGTGAGACCGAAGATCGCGAGCGCGGCGAAGGTCGCGACCTGTATGCCGACGTATCGCTGCAGATAGAAAAAGCGCAGCGGCATCGGGTGTTGCGCCCACAGCATGATCGCACCGCTGCGTCGCTCGTGGGCGACGATCCCGCCCGGTATGAGGAAGCCGAAGAGGATCGTGCCGAAGCTGAAGGCGAGGTTCAACAGGCTCAAGAGGGCGATGGTTGCCGCGCCGCGCGTCATGGTTTCGACCTGCTCGCCGGAGAGCTCGGCGCCGTCGCTTTCGAGCTCCTGCCCCACGGCCCGCATACGCTCGAGGGTCTCTGCCATGTCGTAGGCGTGCGTGAAGACGGCCACCGCGGCGCCTGCAAGGAACACCACCAGCGCGAACTTCCACTGGCGGCGCACGGCGTTCCGGAGGGAGGTCTTGATGATGTTCATGGCACCGTTCATGAGACTGCCCCTTCCAGCCCGACGAACTCCGCCTCGAGGAACTCGCGCGTAAACCCGCCTTCCGGTTGCTCCACGATGCGTTCGCGCCCCCGGTCGATCAGGAGCACGCGGTCGCTCATCATCGCCAGTTCGCCGAGATCGTGGCTGGCGACCAGGATCGTGGCCCGGCCGCGAATCTCCTCGATCCGCCTGCGGAGGCGGATGCGTTGCCCGGGATCCAGTCCCGACTCGGGCTCGTCGAGGAAGAGCAAACCGGCGGGTCGCATCAGCGCCATGGCGAGCGCCAGCCGGCGCCGCATCCCTTTGGATAGCGAGTCGGCGAGACGGTCGGTGTCGTAGTCCACTCCGGCCAGGCGACACGCGCGCCCGATATCGGCCTCGGGGCCGGCCGCGGCCGCCGCCAGCGCGAGCAGACCGTCGCATGTCCAGCGCGGCGGGAGCACCGTGTCTTCCGCCAGGTAGCCGACACCGTGCCGGCGCCGGTAGTCCGCCGGGTCGGTGCCGGACACCGTGGCCTCGCCGTCCATCGGGGGCAGCACGCCCAGGAGCGTGCGGAAGAGGGTCGTCTTGCCCGAGCCGTTGGGTCCCACCACCGCGAGCACTTCGCCGGGCACGATGTCGAGCGAGAGCCCACCCAGCACCCACTGCCCCCGGCGATACCCGATACGCAACGCGCGAAGCCTCAGTTCAGCCGGTCCGCTTTCGATGGTCATGTTTTTCTCATTGGTCGGCCTTCGGGCCAAGTTCCCTGAGCCAAGTCCACTCTTTGTAGCGTTCTCAGCGACAGGCTGAAAGACACCATGGACTGAACGGAATTCCAGCCTGCCTACCTCAGGGATACATGCAGATGGTCGGCCGTGCCCGCGTGGCGGAGCGTGTGGAAGCCCATCGCCCGGAACGCCAGTTCGGCCGCGAGGTTCCGCCATTCGGGCCGGTTGAGGGTGCGAAGATCCAGCGCATGGGCGAATCCGTCGTCCTGACGAAAATGCAGGGAAGACTCGTTGCGTGGGAGCCCCACGCGAGCGTAGAACTCGGGAGTGCGAGCCGCATCGGTGATTACGGCGTCGGCGTCGGCCAGGACGAAGACCGAAACGGCCATCCGCAGCAGGGGATGAAGACCCAGGTACTCGGCTCGCACCTCTTCCGACTTCACGTTGCCGCCCGCGACAACCAGCAGCGAGTAGAGCACGAACGCGGCGGCGGCGAGAGCCGCGACCCGAATCGCGAACTTCCTGAGCCGCTTGCCCGCCCCCAGGCGCCGGCTCGCCGCCCACGCGTAGAACGCCAGGAGCAGCGCGGTCGCGGCCGCCGAAACGGCCACCGAGAACCATGCGCCCAGCCCCCATTGCTGGTAGGCGAAGACGCCTCCACGCACGAGAAGGACGAAAGGAAGCACGGCTAGCAGGACGGCCGTCACTCCCCACCGCACGACTCTGCCAAGCCAGCGCCGCGGTTGCGTCCTGTCGCGACGGTTCACCTCTCCCGGTACGGCTTCGGCCGCGTCCCCGGGATACTTCACTACGGCTTCCTTGCGACGAAGAACATCCTGCCCTCGTACGGCGCGCCCTCGACGATGGGTTCGTTCCCCTCGAAAGACTGCGGCTCTTCGAACCCGACCTTCCGCAACCGCTCCCGGATCTCGCTTTTCTTCGTACCAGCGCTGGGTCAGAGAGTAATCGGTCCGCTCCCAGCCTGAACCCTTCGGTTCGAACAGGGTGACGTCGAACCTTCCGGTTTTCTCGTTCGCATCATGTGAAGATCGACCCGCGCAGACGTAATCCTCCTCCACATATGCGAAGGAACCGTGCCACCTGGCCCGGTAACCTTCTTCCATGTTGAGGTCAAATGCGAAGTAGCCGCCGTCTTCCAGGAGGGTGAAGACACTTTGAAACACCTGCTCCAGTTCGCCCAGGCTCATCACGTGATTCAGGCTGTCGAAGGTCGAGAAAACGGCCGAAAACCTGCGGAGCAAATCGATGTTCCGGGCGTCCTGGACGACGAACTCGACGTCCGGAGCGTTTTCCCTCGCGATCTCGATCATCGATTCGGAACCGTCCAGACCCGTGGTGACGTAGCCTTGCCGCGAAAGCTCGGCGGCGAGCTGTCCCGTACCGCAACAGAGATCCAGGACGGCGCATCCGGGTGAGAGTCTCTCCAAAACCAGATGGTCGAGGATCGGGTACACGCTCGTCGCGAAGAACCCCCAATGCCGATCGTAGATGCGCGCAAAGGGGTCATATGCGTCGTAGCGGCTCACTCCCTGGCCTCCCTCCGCGAGTGTCCTGCCCACCTCACCTGCGCAGTTGGTTCGGACAGCGTGGACTGGTCAGTCTACAACGGACGACTTCTCGGAGGGGTTTCACAACGGCTTGCCCAAGTGCCTGACCGGTCAAGCCAACATTAGGCGCACCCTTGGGCTCCGGCACGGATCCGTCGCGCCGGCGTCGGTTTGCGGCTGAGACGCCTGTTGTCTAGCCTCGTCTGAGAGGGCTTTTCGGTCTTGCTCGTGCAGCGCAGGAGAATTCATGTCTACGTTCGTGATGGTTCGCCGTGTCCAGGCATCGGACACCCAGGCGTGCGGACCTCTCGCAGCACTTCCTCCGGAGCAGGTCGCTTGCGACTAGCCTGATCGCTCAGGCTCCCATCAAACGAAGCGATCTGGTCGTCGAGATCGGGCCGGGCCGTGGCATTCTCACTCGAGAACTGGCGCGTCGATGCCGTGAGGTCGTCGCGGTGGAGTTCGACGGCGCGCTGTCCGAGGCGCTTCGCACGCGCTTCGGGAGTGACGACCGCGTCACGATCGTGAGGTCCGACTTCCTCCGTTTTCGGCTGCCCGATGTCCCCTACAAGGTCCTCGGGAACATCCCGTTCAATCGGACCGCCGCCATCGTCCGCCGGCTCGTCGAGACCGATTCTCCGCCGCAGGACGCCTGGCTCGTGGTGCAGCGTGAGGCGGCCGATCGGTTTGCCGGCGGTCCCTGTTCACGGGAGACCCTGCCCTCGCTGCTGCTCAAGCCGTGGTGGCAGATCGAGATCGCGCGGCGCTTTCGCCGTACCGACTTCGATCCCCCTCCGAGCGTGGACGCCGTCGCGCTCTGGCTCGCCCGTCGAACCAGGCCGCTCGTGGACCGATTCCAGGCCGCGGACTACCGGCGCTTCATCCGGCGTTGCTTCGGTCGCGACGGCCGCTCGATCCGGCGGTGTCTGCGACCCGAATTCACGCCAACGCAGATCCACCGGCTGGGTCGAGATCTCCGGTTCGATCCGTCCGGACCGCCCCGCGGCCTCACCTTCGACCAGTGGCTCGCATTGTTCAGGTTCCGGAGGCTGACGGGGTCGTAAGCGCCGATACGGCGTTGCAGACAGATCATGCCGGCACAAAGGAGCGCGCGTATGGTAGGGCGGGACATGCGAGCCGGCATTCTCCCAATGGGGGACCCCGGAGGTGGGAGGGAATGAAGAACGAGGTGGACCAGCCAGACGCTGGAAGCCGGCACCCCATCGGCCTGTTGGGGCTCGGCATCTACCTGCCCGAGCGCGTCATGACGAACGACGAGTGGACGGAGTACGTCGACACGTCGGACGATTGGATCGTGACGCGGACAGGGATACACACGCGCCGAATTGCGGGGGATGAAGAGAGTACGGCCGATCTGGCGCTGGCCGCGGCCCGGGCCGCCCTGGCCGACGGCGCCTTCGAGCCTGCGGATATCGACGAGATCATCCTGGCGACCGACACGCCCGAGGTCTTCATCCCCGATACGGCGGCGTTCGTCCAGACTCGTCTCGGCGTCGGCCACATCCCGTGTTACGACCTGGGCGGCAGCGGCTGCGCGGGGTTCGTGCTGGCACTGGACATCGCGCGCTCCCGGGCCCTCGCGGACGGCCGCCGGGTGCTCGTGATCGGTGTGGAACTCCTCACCCGGCTCATGGACTGGGAGGACCGCAACACCTGTGTACTGTTCGGCGACGCGGCAGGCGCGGCGGTCGTCGGACCGGGCCCGGGCGCCGTCGAAATCGTGGCCGCCACGGCGGGAACGGACGGCAGCAAGAGCGACATTCTCGGGGTGGAGGCGGGCGGCACGCGCGTGCCCACCACCGTCGAGCGGGTGGAGCAGGGGCTCCACAAACATGTCGTCATGCAGGGACGGGAGGTGTTCCGCGAGGCGGTCAGCCGCATGAGCGCGGCGTCCCACGAGGTGCTGGAGAAGGCCGGCGTCTGCATCGACGAGGTGGCGCTCGTCGTGCCGCATCAGGCCAACCTGCGGATCCTGGATGCGGTCCGGAAACGGCTGGAGCTCCCCGATGAACGGGTCTTCGTCAACGTCCACGAGTACGGCAACACGGGCTCGGCGTCCGTGCCCCTGGCCCTGTGGGAGGCCCGGGATCAGGGGCGGATCAAGCCCGGCGACCTGGTCCTGCTGACCGCCTTCGGCGCCGGGTTCCATTGGGCAGCGGCACTGCTGCGCTTCTAACGGAGGAACATGATGCTCAAGAACATCCTCGCCGCGATCGTCGGCTACGTTGCCATCGTCGCCGTGCTCTTCGCACTCTCATCGCTTTTGTGGCTGATGCTGGGCCCCTCGCGCGCCTTCCAGCCGGGTACGTGGGAGGTAGCCAGCGGCTGGATACTCGGCTCCATCGGGCTCGGGTTCGTGGGGGCGTACATCGGCGGATGGGTCTGTGCCCGGGTGGCGCACGATGCCAAGGGCGCCACGATTCTGATCGCCATGATGATCGTGCTCGGAGTGGTGTCGGCCCTGATGCCGGTGGAGGTGGCGACGGGACCCCGCCCCGATGACGTGTCGATGCTGGAGGCGACCATGAGCGCCAGCCAGCCGGCATGGCTCCCCTGGCTCAACCCGCTGATCGGGGTCGTGGGCGTCTGGCTCGGATCGCGGAAGTTGCGCGCGTAGGAGTCCGTTTCCGCGTGAGCGGGCTCAGGCAGTCCCGGTTTCCGAGCCCAGCATTCGGATCAACGCGCAGTGGCGTATCTGCTTCCGTTGGACCGACGACGGGCCATGCGAGGTCGAGATCGTGGATTACCATTGAGAGGCGTGTGACATGAACGCGAGGAACGGCATGAGGCCGGTGCACCCAGGCGAAATCCTGCGCGAGGAACTTGACGAGCTCGGGCTGTCGGCCAACGCGTTGTCCAAGGCGCTCGGCGTGCCGGTGAACCGGGTCACCATGATCCTCAACGGCCAGCGCGGCGTGAGCGCTGATACGGCGTTGCGGTTGGGCAGGTACTTTGGGACGACGCCGCAACTCTGGTTGAACCTTCAGAAGACCTGAGAGCTTCGCCGGGCCGAGATCGCGGCGGGTCGCGAGATCGCCGAGCAAGTCACACCTCGGCATGCGGTCGTGTAGAGGGCGTCGAGCAATGAGCATCCACCTGACCAGCGTCTTCGTGGACGACCAACAGAAGGCGCTTTCGTGCGGCAACCTGATCCGGATTTTAGGGGAAGAGCTTCAGGGAGGGACATGATGCTCTAGGAACATCCTCGCCGCCATCGTCGGCTAC